>Ga0208299_1000705_pt1 | contig 29022 bp, 25 predicted proteins | sample 15_taG_FD_184089 | JGI IMG/M metagenome (GOLD analysis project Ga0208299, IMG submission 184089) | Marine viral communities from the Subarctic Pacific Ocean - 15_ETSP_OMZ_AT15312 metaG (SPAdes) (version 2) | ecosystem: Environmental > Aquatic > Marine > Oceanic | place: Pacific Ocean | collected...
GCAGGGCAGGGGAATATATGAGTAAGCGTTATTTACCAGATCATATGGAATCAACTGGTGTTTTCTTGATGCGTAACGCGCTGGAGGAGATTGCGTCAGAACTGGCGACTACTGCGCTTGCCAGTTATGAAAGGGAGTGCGCGAAGTTGCTGGAATCCCCTGAACATATTGGTGACGGGATATGGAGATGCCTTATTTGCGGGAGTGAGTACACGGCGGAATGGCCTGCTCAAGCGTGCGCAGACGGATGTAGAGAGGCATGGAAGGCTGAAGAATGACTGACAAACCAACACAAATCTGGTCATGTGGGGGCGGCGTTCAGTCTGCTGCTATAGTAGAGGAGAATGGTATGAACTTACGTAACTTAAAATTATTAAAGAATTGTAGCAAGTGTGGTAAGACATTTACCACCTTACTTCGCTTCAAGAAGGTGGGGTTTCATGTATGTTATAGGTGTAAGACAAAATGAAAGACACACGAGATTCAAAGATAGCCCTATATGAGGGATTTTTCAATGATGTGAGCAATGGAGCTAGACCACCTGATGGTATGACTTGGCAGCGTGTAGCGGCAGGTATACTAGGTGTGGCAGCAAAGTTGGATGAGCTTGAAGAGGCAGATGATAATGGGGATTAAAGTGTACGACTATAAATGCAACAACTGTCACTCTGTACAAGAGTTCTGGCTAGAAGTAGGAGAGGAGCCAACGTGTTGCAGAAACCCGGACTGTAAGTCTAGTGCTCTCACTAAACAACACCCTGCTCCTAACTTTAACATGGGCAAGACTCCCTATGAGGAATATTTATGAGTGCAGCTATCTGTTCGTATTGCAGCAAAGAAATAGAAAGGGGTACATTGTGTCAATGTAGCAAAGGACACACCCCTCCACACAGTGGGTATATACATCAACTACAGTACACAGGAGAGGAGAGAGTTAATGGTTTAACTGAAGATGACTTCCTAACTGAAGATGACACTAAAGCCTCAGACCGACAAGTAGGTGGTGACCACTACAAGACCTTAGCCATTGAACCGGGGGAGTATGCCACTGCTAATGGCTTATCTTATATGGAGGGCAACTGTCTTAAGTATATCACAAGAGATAAGGATAACAAAAGACAAGACATACGAAAAGCTATTCACTGTCTAGAGTTAGAACTTGAATGGATGGATACCTATGCGAAAGAAGACTGAAGATTTAATACAGAATGTGCTTTGCTACATAGGCTTGACCTTCTTAGCAAGTGTCCTACTCTTTGTCATCGTAAGCCTGTGGCTCCTGCCTTGGTTGGTGTAAGTAAGTAATCTTTCGTATCATACCCCTTGGTATGAAAGCGGTGTTCCTCACCTCTGACAGTGTGTCGGTGTAGGTGTCCATTGCGATACTTGCACCGACCTCGTCTTCCCTAACTAGAAACCCTACACTCACTGTCTCTACTGGGTGGTGTTCAAGGTTTTCAGTCTCACGCTGGACATCTTCACCCCAAGCGTCCATCCACGTAACTATCACAGGTTGTAAACTCACCATACACCTCCCGCTATCTTATCTTTAATCTCACTCTTAGCTGCATTGCCCTGCTCTACACACACACGGGCGTGTGCCTCACTGCGTGTTGCTTCACGGGGAGTGTTAGGCTTAGGGGGTAGATCACATTCCTGCAACAAGATAGCTGGTATGGGGTAGTAATCGTATTCAGTTCTAGTTAGGGCATCACAACCCATTAGGGTAGTCAGCAGGATAAGGCTTATCAAGACATTCCGCATCATTTGGGTATTCCTCTAGTCGGTAGTCAAATCTAAGTAGGGCATTATCATCTCTACGTAGTCTCTCAGTCCACTTAAGAGCAGACTCATTGTTCTCGTGTATCACCACAACAGCGGCTTCCGCCTTCTCCTCTGCTATACTAGCCTGTTTAGTAGAATTAAACCACAGTATTGTTAGTAGTACAATTATAATACTCAGCATAGTATAGGAGGCATCAGTGGATTCCCACCATGTGGTTATTTTACCCACCTAGTATCCCCACTACAACCAGTATTGCATTTCCTTCTAGATATCCTGTGATAATCAGGCTACCTAAGACTATAGCAAGCCCTAGAGCTACCCATATATTACGTCTTTCTATTGCCATGCCTACAGTTCCATAAGTTTTAGGATCGCACTTTTTAAGAACACTAAGATTGCCCAGAAAGCCCCTAGCATGAGCGTTATCCCACCTAGAAACCCCTTAGACTTAGCTATCCACTTCAATATGTCCTCTATATCAGACTTATTCTCTGCTACCAGCTTGTTAGTTTCCTTATGTTCCTTAAGATTCTGTGCCTTTAGTTCTTCAATATCCTGCCTAACGGACTTAATCTCAAGGTATAGATCATCTCTGGTCACAGGCTTACTCATTATTATTGTCCTTATTGACTTCCTTGCCATACTTTCTCATAGCATCTGATACGGATTTGATCCGCTTACGTATGCCCGTTTCGTCTGTTGTCCTATACTCTTCATGGTTTAAAAATTCAATAGCTGCTGCCTCATACTCTCTCTCGTTGAACAGCCCAACTGCTGTGGGGCTTAGTCTTATGTCTCCTCGGTACATAGACTGTACAAACTCTTCTTTAAGATACTCAGGTAGGTTGTCATAGGAGGGGATAGCCTTGCGTACTCTATCCTTATGAATCTCTACGACTTCTTTAAATGGCATCCCTCGAAACTCTCCGGTCTGTCCAGCACCAGACGTTACAATTCCCTCGCTGTCTAGGTACTCACCTTCTACATACCCTTCCTCTACTGCTACTCTACGTTCTATCGCATTAAGAGTTCCTTCATCCTTCTCAATTCGTTTGATAGCTGCCTTGCCTCTAAAGACTTTAGGCTTCTCTGCTTTAGCTTCTTCCGGCACTAAAGATGCACCACCTGCTGCTGTGCCTACGCCTACCATAGCTCTAGTCCAAGTACCATCTCTAAGCTTGGCACTGGATTCTTCCTGAGTCCTGAATACCTTAGTAGATACATCGTCTGCTCTGCCACCACGTATAACGTAGGACATAGCACCACCCTGCCTAAGCCCATTGCTAGGCTCAGCGGTGTTAACATGCATTAGTATAGGGTCATACCCGGCATCTTCTATCATGTCCCAGACTTCGTCTACATTCTGTCTATACAAGGGGTCAGCTTCTGTGGAGGTAGCTTTAAGAGCCGAACTTAACTCCTCTAACCTACCACGCTGATTAACAAACTCTTCCCTACCAAGTAGCTGTTCTATCACAGCCTCGGGTTCAAAGCCAAACTCATCATAAACCATTAAAGGTTTCTTAGGTGTGAGTACTCTGGCTGTAGTAGTACGAGATATGTTTTTGTTGATACCGCTAACAAACTGCCGTGCTACAGCCCCTTGTATGGGTCTGGGTACGTCAGGAAACTCCTTCTCTAACACCTTCACTAGCTTGCTCTGCTGTCCCTTGGTGAGCTTCGACTTACTAAGGTCTACTAGCTCCCCTGTTGCCGCAGTTAGCTCGTCTATGGACTCCACGTTGTCTATCAGGAAGTTCTGTAAGGTGTCAGCTAGCTTCTGCTTGTCACCATACCTCTCAGACATCTTAAGTATGCCCTCTGATTTGTCTGGTATGGGTGCGTCCTTACCTGTGAAGAACCTGAAGACTGCCCCATCTCCGTAACTATCACCCATCTCTAAGGGGTTAGCTTCTGCTACGGTCTTCCCATCCTTAAGCACTGGTGATACATCAGTCCGATACGCAATCATAGGCATATCGGCGTACTCATCCGTAGCACCATAGTGCCTACGTGTGACTAGGTTATCCTTGTTACCTCTGAAGGATTCAGCCCTAGCTCCACCAACCTCATCCCACACAGCGTCATCAACACCTAGTGATAGCTTCTTCTGTCCTCTAACATCTGCTAAGTCCTTCTTCGATGGCGTATATCCCTCTGCTTGTAGGTTTCTCCATGACTGTGTTATGGATAGGTCTTGCCCATCCTCCACTATACGCCCTGCCATAGCAGGATTGTGCATACTCTCAGTCATGTGAGATGCCATAACCTCATCACTGAGCATCATGTCTACTACGCTGCCAACCTCATCATCCCTATAGGGGGTGTCATATAAGGAAGGGAGGTCAAACTCCCCTTTACGGAGGTCCGAGGATAGCACAGAGGCGTTGTTTGCGGTACTCTCTAGATACTCCACTCTTCCATTGTTCATGTAACTACGGGGCACTACACTGTCTGGATTAAACCTAGTGCCATCCGTCATCCCCAGACCTACGGGCATACGCTTGTTGCCAAGTAGTATCTGTGCTTGTACATGTACACGCTGTCGCTCAGTTAACTCATCAAAGGCAAATCGTCCATCTTCTCCAACCTTGCCAGTTAAAGACTGTATCTCCCCATGATAGCCGCCCTTTATGCTATTCATCTCCCGTCTTACCCGGTTTTCTACATCAGGCACATTCCTTATGTCACCTAGATTAAGGCTATTGGGGTCTATCACACTACCCATCTGGAAACTAAAGCCATTGGCATCAGGGGTAGTCCTAGCAAGGTAGTTCTTCTGTGCACTGGAAGTGTACAAACTATAGGAGGAGCTAGCTAGGATATTATCTGCTTTCTCCGTGGTCCTGCCATTCCGCACAGCTACTTTACGGGGCTTAATCTCGTCTGCCTGTTTAGCTATGACCTTTGATACTAGTGACATTACCGTCCTAATCCTGCATCTCTGCGGTAGTCAAGCCTACCGACAACACCATACCGAATTTCCTCTGCTGCAATGGCGTACGGAATACCGTCTTGGTGAGCCTTGGCTTTCACCCAATTATCCATACGTTTGCCACCAATTTCATTCAACTCTTTGGAGATATCCTCTAACATGAACTGTTCATCTTTAGCGAACTCAGTTAATCCCACAATCTGTGGTTGTACAGGTTGCCACCTAAGCATACCATTCTCATTGACTTGTAGTTCAACAAGCCTGCTGTATTCTATATAGGCCTCAGGGTTATCAAACATCTGTCTACTGACTAGCTTGCCACTCTGTGGTTCATACATGTTCATCACATCATTTGGACCAGCGACAGATGCTGGTCCGTGCACCCTAAGAGGCTCTGAGGGGTTTCGTATGTCAACACGCTTAACATCCTTAAGACCAAAGAAGCCACCCTGTATTCGGTTTCGGTTCAATAGTCCTGCCTCTGCCCTACGATTGAGGCTCTCCTCTATCCATGTAGAGGTAGCTACATCTGTCCAGTACTTGGCTTCTAAGCTTATAACGTCATTAAGATTTAACCCTATCTCCTTCAGTACAGTCTCTTCAAAGATTGTCTTGACTTCAAGATACTTTTCGTCAGCCAGTATGCCAAGTAATGCATCACTCACCTTGTAAGACTCTATCTCACCCAGATTAGCCTTACGTTTATAGTTCTTAGACCATGCATCCACGTACCGGACGACAGCAGCCGCTGTTTCCTCTGGGCGATAGTCTGGTGAGTTCATCTCGATCCTGAAGGCATCTGCTAAGCCAATAGCAAAAGCTTCTTGCTGTTGTTTTGTCATGCCTAGCTCTGCGGCTGCTTTATCGAAGTCCACCTCCGTTGCCTTAGTTATTGTAGGCGGAGCTGGGGTCTCTGAACCTGAAGCCCCATCAGGCGGAGGTGGGTTTGGTACGCCACCCTTGGTCAACCCACCGAAATACGCGAGTGCCCCCTCTAGCAGAACGTCCTTGGGAATATTAGATAGAGCTTGAGACCATGCCGAGTCTCCCATCCGTTGAGTAACCTTTAGAAAGCCATCAGCCTCAGGGCCACCCGGAATGCTGAACACAGCGGAGTTGGCAGCTAGCCTGTAAAGTGAGTCACTGCGTTCAGCACTCTCAGTTGCTCCTAGCTGTTTGTTTATCCGTTCAAAGTGCTGATCCATTGGAGCAAAGGCGGTGTCTACTGTGCCGGGGGGTAGGGAATAACCTGCCGCTTTTTCCCAAACATTTACCTCCTGCGGTCGGTACATTGCATAGTACCAGTTCTCCACACCCAACTTAACCTCGTCCATATCAACTTTACCAGACGTAGCTATTTGGTGGAGGTCATCAGTGGATACCCCAAAGGTCTCTAACATGTATGCATCTAGAGCTGGCTTGAGTAATTGCATCTCATCAGGTAGTACTTTCTTAAAGTCCCTATTAAAGATTTCTGCATTGTATGCGCCCTCAGCAGACAGCACCTCTGCCTTCTGTCTATGATCTTTAGAATTTTGTACATTAGCCTGTGCCGCTAGTTGATCTTCGTAGTAACCATCAAAGTCTCCTTCATCCCACTTCTTGGTTGACACTCCTAAAGCTGTTCCTATTTTAAGCATCCTATCAATTCTTCTCTGTGCGGAAGCCGTTTCTTCTGCCTGAGTAGCCTCATACTGTGTTATAGCTAAAGCTACACTATCAGTAGACATAAACCCCCTACCCACACCTAAGATTATATCTGATCTACCGGGATACCTCCTAATCTGTTCATTTAAGATGGTGTTAATCTTAACCTCATAGCCAATGCCACGCTTACCTGTACTGATAGCTTGCGTAGCGGCCTTCTGTAGACCTCGCACACCCGAAGCGTCCATGCCACTACGTTCTCCCTTTTCCTTCTCAGTTAAAATTTCGTCTAAACTAGTAGCTGCTTGCTCTTGTAGTTCACTTAGGGTATCCTTCGCCACCTTCCTGTCTACATATTTATCTACTCCCTCCGCAGCAGCGCCTACTAGATTCAACGCACTGTCAATAGCCATAATATCAATGGAGGCATCTGCTATAAGGTCATCAGCCCGTTGTACTTTAGGCTCTGTTAATTCTGGGTTCTTGACACTCATTTATTTCTTGCTCTCTCTATTATATCTATCTGTCGTTGTAAGGATTCTTGTGTTTCTTCACTTGCAAAGTCTACGTCCCTAATCTGCTCTCTAAGCAAGACCTCTAAAGCTTGTCGGTCTTGATCTGTACCGGGCATCTGCTTAACTAGGTCAAAGAGATACTCTTCTGTAGTCTTGCCCTCTGACATACCTTTGGCTATCATGTAAGAAGCAGACCTACGTTGATCTTCATATGAGCCTTGGATACGATTGTACTCCTCCATAGCCTGTGTGTAATCTTCAGGGTCTAAAGCTACCTGTAGCATAGTCTTAGCACCTAGTATCTTGTTACGCATTCCCTCAAGGGTGTCGTTGCCATCTACCCACTCCTTAATATAGGTGTTGGTTTGGTTGGCGTACTCCCTAGCAGTGTCCTTAATCATTGTATCACGATCTTTAGCGGATTCCCACAGTCGCCATGACGTATTCTGGTGCTCTGATCGTAGTCCTAACAAGCCCCTAGCCCACACCTCAGCAGTCTTAGCCTCTAGGTCAGAATCTCTGCCATCTGAGCTTAACCACTTACCTGAGTTGTATGCATACCGTGCCTTGACAAAGTCGTTGTAACCTGATAGACCACCTCGTGCTATGTAGTCCATAGATATCCCAACCTTGTCTAGCATTGGCATATCAGGGTCATTGTTTATGATAAATCTGCCCATCTTAAAGGACTCACCGAACCTAGTGGCTGTTGCGCCAAAGGCTCCAAAGAATGCCTCACTTACGGGCAGTTCAGTTCCCATCTCAACGAAGTGTCGCATCGTATTAAGGATATTAGCACCCGGAGCTAGGTACTCACCTACCATAAGGTCTAAGTCTGGGTCATCTAAGGCTCTCTGTAGGGCTGTGTCTACTGCATAGTCTAACAAGCCACCTGCTATCAAGTCAACGCCCTCTGTGCCTATATACTGGTCAAAGCCAGCCTCTAACAGGAGCCGTTCAACCTCTGGTTTAAACCCAAAGCCTGCGCCACCGAATAGAACTGCCTGTCCTACTAGAATCTTACGTGCCTCTTCTCTAGTGAAACCCTTGTTACCCGCAGAAGACATAGCCTTATCTATATTCTTAATGCCGGGAATTTTGTCTGCAAAGGGCACAGGCACACCCCCACGTAACATCGTTAAGAATGTCTTGTGTGTAAATTGTAAGAACTGTGTTGGTAGGCTAAAAACGCCGTACTGGAAGGAAGCTGAGTTAGCGCGGTTCATAGCCATGCCATAGTCACTGCCCTTGACAGCAACAGCCCTCCAATCGTCCTTTGTCATAGCAGCTATAGACTCGATGTTGTTCTCTTTCATGTATCTACGCTTAGCCATCAACCAAGAGGCCGTTATGTTGTACTGCTCACCTAAGTCGAAGCCATACTTCTGTAGCCCCGCACGTACAGGAGCACCCGTAAGGGTACGCCCCACTTTTTGAACAACATCACCCATCACAGACTCTGGTGTGGTACGTAGGGCTACTGTATCTCCAGCCAAGGAGTGTACATTCACTGACTGCACGTTCCCAGCCAAGTCAAGCTCCTTAAGCATGATTGCATACTCTTCAGGGGTAACACCCATCAGCTTAGCATTACGTTGTGCCATTTTCTTGGACACCTTTCGACCACCAGCGAGATATGCTGCCTGTTTCTTCTGTCCCTGTAATAGGAGGAATGAGTCCGTTTGCCACTTGCCCATGTATAGAGGGTCTAACGCGCCTAAGAAGAAGTGTTGAGCACCCTGTAAGAGTAGCTGCCTAAAAGGTCTAGTGACAATGAAGTCAATAAAGGCTAGGTGTTTCATGTTCTCAATGGGACTGATCTTAGATGCGTTACGGTTGCCCCAAGTAGTTACTCTTGACACACCGGGAACCTTGCTAAGCTTCTCGTGCAGCCACTCTGCTGAGACAACTGCCCGTTGTCGGAACCATTGGGAACTACCTGCTATGTTACCTTCCATCAACGAGATGTAATCCCACATCTGGTGAGCTTTAACAGCTCGCGCCTTCTCTTCCTTAGTGCCACTCTCTATAATGTTGTTGAGAGCACCACGAACACCGGAGCTACGGGTACGGTCAATGCCGGGAACCATGTCCCCATACATTGCATCCCACCCTGTCTTGTATTCCTTTACCAAGTCCTCCATAGACACCTGTCTAGCCACCATACGAGAGGTTCTTTGCATCATATTGGTGGGAGAGACTATATCGGCCTTGTTACGCTGCACATTATATAGCTGTTTCTGCTGCCGTTCATCAAAGAACAACCTTCCCTCTACCTGTAGCTGCTCTAGATCAGCCGCTACCCGGTCTTTAACTGTCATGTTCTGGTCAGCTATGACATAATCGTTAGCACTATCCTGCTCTTTCATCCTACGTGCAAACTTCTCAGCCTCTTCCCTAGTACCTGCCACTGATACCACCTGTGTGTGCTGTTTAACTGCACCGTTCACTATGGCATTAGGCATAACCTTGCGGATAAAGTACTTATCTTGGTACACACGGGGAAAGTACCCCTCGATGTACTTAAGAGGATACTGACTTAAAGGTGTTAACTCCCAAGCTTTCTGATTGGGGTCACTAAGGACTAGAGTTGACCGTGTGTTCTTGTCTACTGTAATAGGCAGCTCAGTCTCTAGGATTGAACCTCTACTTGTATACAACTCGTCCACTTCTTTCCGGCTTAAACGTAGAATCTTGCCTGTTGAAGGCTCTAAGACGCTAAGTAATCCACCTTCGTACTTCTGTCCCAACTCTGCATTGTTAAGAGGTTTGCCATGATAGGCTGTTGAGCCTGTCTTGTCTCGTATTGTGACAAACCCGCGCCCATTCCAGTCTCTATATAACCTTTCGTTCTGTATGTCATAGATTGTGTCGTAATACTTACGTGCAAGGAATATACCCTTAAACTCATCTGGCCCTGCATCTGGGAATGAACGGGTATAGTCACTTTGGGTAGGTGCTCGGCCATTCTTACGGGCAAAGTCTTCCGTATAGGAGTACATGTCATCAATCGTGCGCCTAGAGCTATTGCTCATACGGAAAATGGGAGCTACAATACTATCTAGTTTGGATGTGAGGGCTTGCTCTGCATTCTGGTTAAATAGGAAAGGCTCATACACCTCACGAGAGAACTGTGCTGATGGTGTTTGTAAGGTTCTAGCACTACGACCAAGGAACTCAGGGGACGTAACGGGGTTATCTCCGAAGAGACCCTTGTCCGTGGCTCTGAACTTGTAGTCAAAGTCATACTCAACGTAGAAGTTACCACGTTGTGACTTCCTACCTGAGTTAGCTTGTCGTATTAGGGCTAAATCCTCCATAGCTTCCTCTCCTGTGAGGTAGCCGTGTAGTTGTTTGTTGTCTGATATCTTAATCCGAACCCTAAAGCCCTGTGCTATCAGGTCTTCGGCCTCTTCAAAGGCAGTTCTTTCAGACCTAAAGCCATACTTCTCATTCTTACCTAACACAGCGGTGTATCGTACACCATGTCCACCTTCATGCATAGTAATGCGAGACATGCCAACACGGAGTTTACCACCTTGCGCCTGTTCTATCTGCCTAGCTTCTCGTTCCACAGCGTTTATACGGTCAACTGGAGTTAGAGCTGCACCACGGGTGCGGTCTAGCAGCTCTCCTGTTTGCTCCCTTAAGATGGCAATACGTTCTGCCTCCTCTAGCAACTCCTCTGGTACGTCCTCTATGATATCATCCATCTTACCATAGCCGGGTAGTTGTGTACGGACCACTTGTTCACGAGACACTCCCCACCCTGTAGCAATAGGAGAGGTAGGGTCAGCTACAATCTCAGCCAACTGGTTCGTTGCAGTCTCTTTGTCTACCTGTAAAGTGATTTTAGCTGCGGGAGTAGCGGAACTTCGCAACCCCGCCTTAATAAACTTAAAAAAACCACCAAGCATAAAAATGTCAAAGACGCTACCTACGTTTGATAGGATATGATTGAATTCATTCTCCTCTGTAGCACCTAGCCTACTCTCTGGGTTAACAATCTGATCGAAGAGACCTTGGTTAATGAAGTCAAAGAACCCTGTGGGGGAGTCTTGGATGGTCTGTATCAACCGTTCCTCAAACACCCGCTGTTCTGCTGGGGGTAGCATACCATAGTACTCTTCCATAGTAGAGGTTATTTGACCCGTCAGGGCAGGATGGTAGTTCTCAAAGAGGTCTCTCATCCTAAAGTAAACTTCATTAGCCAATGCTGTCTCAATAGGGGTAAAGTAGCCAAGCATACCTGCCCCCGCCTCCATCCATGACCCTGCCGCAAAGCCATCACTAGCTTTCTCTGCTAGAATAGCCTGTATTTCTGCTTCTCGTTCCTCTGCTTCAGCATAGTGACGTTCCAAGTGCGCTTCTTTAGGCCACTTTTCCCGTTGTTCTTGGTCTTCGTCATCTATGGCAGGTTCCCTTGGGGTTGTCAAGAGAGAATGGACATAGGCTGAGGCTTCAGGGGACGCTTTAGTTAGCTCTAAGTTGTGCCTAGCTACTGCGGCCTCCTCTTTGAGGACTTCACCACCCTGTAGCGTAGCAGCGGGGTCTAGTCCCATAATCTGAGCCTTGGTTATTACATTCTTAACAACCTGTTGCCTAGCAGTTTCGTTGCTTAGCTGGTTGTACAGGTGTTTAGCCTGTTCCCACTTACCTTGAGACCCTGTTGCCATGTACAGGTCTCGTATCTGCCCCTCTTGTTCAGGCATTCCCAAGGCACTAGATACTGCCATAGCAAAACTAGTGGCTGTGCGTTCATTAGGACGGATGGTGTCCTGAACCTGTGGCTCTTCTCGTACTAATTTTATTTGTTCTTGCATTAGTGACCTATACGCTGTTTCTGTTTCTAACATGTTGATCTAATAAGTTTGAGCCTTGTATATAATCCCTGTAAGGTCTATAGCCAGCAGCGTATCCCTGTGTGGCTATGTTTTCGTCTCCAACTTGCCCTGACATAGCTCCTGTAGCAACCCCCCCTACCGTATTAGCAATAGCAAAAGTATCAGAAAAAGAACTAGCAAACAGACTCAATTGCTGCCCCGTAGTTAAAGCTGCACCAGCTCCTGCACTAGCTGCTGCACCAGCTCCTGCACCAGCTGCTGCACCAGCTCCTGCACCAGCTGCTACATTAGCTGCTGCCAACGATGTACCAGCCGTCCACACAGCAGCCGCTACTGCGACTGCCTTCACAGCTAGGCCGAACTTACTAGCAGCTTTCTTAGCTCTACGCTGATGGCTAAGCATCTTGTCATACTGTTGTCCTGTATGCCTAGCCATAGTTAGATTGTATCCGGCCTGTGTATTAATAGATGCAAGTACACCTTGCTGTCCACTAGACTCTGTGCCCAACCCTGTGATAGTGTGTGTGGCAGCGTTTACACCTGAATATGCTGCCCGTGCTTGCCTTAGGGCTGCCGCTTGCCGTTGATAGTCATCAACCTTCTTGAGATACGTTGCTATACGCCTAGCTTTTTTAGCTGCTGTTCTGCCTGTAATGCCCATCAGACCTCCGAATTGCCTTGGTAATGTATTGCCCAACCTAAGATGTGAGAGTCCTTCCCTTCCTCACCATAGAACTTCATACTTAGGGCTTTGCCATTACCTCTAATCTTAGACCGTGCATGTATAACTGGATACGCCCCTAAGTCTGTTTCAGTTGTAGGTATAAACATTCGTGATAGTCTGAATATCTGTTGAACTGGACTCCACTTACCTGCCATAGTGTCACTAGTCCAGTTCCAGTGGGCTTGCATTAGAGTGGAGCTATCTCCCGGTGTCACCTCAGTGTTCTTGAGGTATGTGTGTATTATAGGAGCATGTCTCACTCTCTGGAAATCTCCTAGGTTATCATACCCAGTGATAACGTAGGGTATCTTCTCCTCTCCACTCCAATCTGCCCACACCCTTTCTTGCCCAAAGTCTGCCACAGATAAAGTTGTGGAATCCTCCAACACAAAGAACTTGATCTTCCTATACTCATCCATTTGTGTAGAAGAGTCAGTAGACATAGCCCCTAGTATGTAGGAGTCACTGTCCGTTGTAAATGTATATTTATAGAAGGCTCCTAGTCGCAAGTCTATGATTAGGATTGTATCAAATTGATTGGGCACTGAATTTGTACTATACAGAACTAGAATGCGCTTCTTAACCTCGTCATGTATAACCTCAGCCGCTGCCATTTGAGAAGTGGACAGAGAGTTCCAGTAGGATTGTATACTGCTCTCAGTTAAACTTGTTACAACCAACTGCCCAGAGCGGGGGTCTATCTGTATGCTGTATATACCTCTGTAGGAGGTGAACAAAACTGAGTCATCTGTGAGAACTACACCCGCAGAGCTAATTCCCTCCACATCCGATATCTTACGCACTATAATATCATCAGCAGCAAAGTAGTTTGAGCCTCTAATCTCCCACACCCCTGTGTTACCAAAGACCAGTAGGCTATTCTCAAATGTTTGCAGCGCAGTTATCTCTCCCACTCCGGGTATCTGTATGTACCCACCATCGTCTGCTACTAGTGAATTAAGCAGAGGATGGGTAGGGTCTGCTGCTTGTAAGCAGTGCCCATAGTCGGTGGCGTTTGTGGCAACTTTAGAAAAGAATATACCGTCTGCCCATCTATCCGTATTAACACCTGAATAGAACATACGACCTGCATAGAACTCTATGGTAGAGGGTCTTATATCAGTCACTACACCAGCATCATTCTCTTCAATCTTAGTGTGGACGCTACCTAATGTGATGTACTGATTATTCCAACTATGCCAATATTGGGTATAATATAGTTTGGGGTCTTCTATCCAAAACTCAGTGGTAGTGATAGGCTCTAGCCCTGCTCCTAGTGGGCCATTCTGAACTTCAAGTGAAATCCATGTGCCGCTACCACGCTCAGGGTTTTCGTTGTCTGAGCCTAGGCTCTCTGTTACATACCCACTATAAGACCCACTGGGTTTGCCAGAAAACTTATACTTATGTAGGTTGCCTGTTATGTGGCAAAATTCACTATTCGTTGCTCCCGTTGTGAAGCCGTGTGGAGCAGACGTAGTCACCTTAACTATCCAAGGTGTGGCTGTCTTGTCCTGTGCTGGGTCTACTTCCCACGTTTCTATTGGTATAGTTATACCGCTGTTAGGTGCTATAGCCTGTGTAGTGTCAAAGGGGTTTACTATTAAAGAGCCTTTAGGAGCACTCGCTAACCCAAAGATTTGAGATGCTAACTTAGATGAGTTCCACTTCTTGTCTACTGCTCCTAGATCAAACCACCCTCTTGTTTCTGTCTGGTCTCCGGCTGAATGGTCTATTGTCTCAAAGCCATAACTAGGCAGTTGGTTCTTGGAAGGCCAATGTCCTTGGTCGTTCATGTAGTCATTGGCGGTTCCTACATAAGTCCCCGAAACTGCCTTAGCTGCATCTGTATCAAATGTCCAACCTCTATTGGTTAGGTTCCATCTATGAGAATTAGGTATTTCAGTGTCACCGGGAGTGGCATCCATTGCTATACCATCAACTACATCCTCAAACTCACGAACTTGTAGCTCAATTATAGTAGGAGTGAAGGAAGCAGTGGCTTCATCATATTGTATGTATATGGGTGGTAGATGCTTGCCACTCACAAACAAGTGTCCTCTACCTGATGTAATGCTCATCTTGTGGTCACTGACCCCATCGGAGCTTCCTGTAGTTGAGTACCCACCTAAGTCTATAATCTCGGCAACCTTGCCTGCACTGACTACATCCCCATCTCTGTATAGATGTAGACTATATCCCACCTGTACAACTAGGAATATTATAGCAGGATTACGGGCTACATTGCGCCACTTGTAGGTCGTTACTTGGTCAGTGCTTGCCACTGCATCTGTGAGTGTGTGTTCTACTCCAGTAATTTCTTTGTTAAGCCCTCGCCTACGCCTACGTGAGCCATCGACCAGCAACTCATAGTTCTCCTCATCCAAGGAGACCTCATCAGGATACGTCAACTCAGAGGCTTCTGTGAATAGTCCCTTGTTAAAGGTGAAGTAGGTCTTATCTGCTGGCACTCTAGTTGACATTAGGCTGCTTTAGTTTCCTTTGGTTTCTTCTTTGAGCCTTCAACCTTGGAAGTTACAGCCTCTATCTTTGCTGCATCTTTCGCAAGTTTCTCACGCTCTTCTTGTATCTGAGTGTTCTTGGCTCGTAGCTCTGCTTTAGCTGCTTTTGCATCTGAGTGTTTCCACACAGCTTGTAAATGTGCGTTGAGTGCTGCTGTGGCTCTATTTATATTGGTGAATAATCCAGAAAGTGAGGTAGGTATACTCTGTGGTCTGCGTAACTCACCATCTTCTTTGACTATAACGAAGTGGTATAGATTCGTTGGTGGATGTGGCACTACCTTCCACACTTTTCCTTGCGGGTCTTGCTGTGCTGCTATCGCTTCTGCACTATCAATAATGGTCATACTGATTCAACTCCTATGTTATATAATCAGGCAATGGTCTGCTTGTCTTGGAGTCAACACCTTCGGCTCCTCGTTTGCTTGGCTTTGGCCCCTTGCGCCCATAGTCTGGGCCAGTGTCACCTTGGCTTCTCTGTCTGTCCTTCAATCGTTTCAGTCTGAGCCTAGACTTGCGTGCTCTTTCAATTACGATTCCGGGGGTACTGCCCTTCCACAGACCAAAGCAAAGCTCTGCTGTCTGCGTAAGTATAAAGTCTTCTAGCTCCTTTGGAACACTGATGACAGTGGTGTCTGCTAAGACTAGGCTGTTACTCACTGCACCAAACACCCATGACTTACTTGCCATCATGGTAGTGTCTACTTCTGAGTCATAGGCATCAAAGATAAGGGTCTCTTGGTCAAAGGTAGTCCAGTACTTAGGTGCTCTATCGTTTCGTATGCCAACTACTGTACCTCCCGGTAAAGTCACAGCTACTACATTAGTTTCTGTTGTATCTAGGTTAGCCGTTATATCAAAGAACTCACTAGGAGGTACGTAAGGTATACGTGTTAAAGATGGGGCAGTAGCTCCGTTCGCCCGTATATCATATCTAACTTCTAGTATGGTCTGTGTATTGTGTGGACATTTCATCTGTGTAGGGATGCTCGTATCTGCTAGCCCTTGTAGTTGATATCCAGTTTGTATATGCATAAAGTCATAATCACTTATACTCTGATTATACACTCTTTCTAGCGCAGTTGCAACCTGATAGGCTTCCTGTGTGTCTCCTATGCTGTTGACACTATCACTATCCATGTCAGATAGCATGTCCTGCACTACTTTTAGTACTGTTAAGCTCATTATTTGTCCTTTACATTGCCACTATCAGCGCATCCATTTAGGATTCCAATATATCTATTTCAGTTTGAGTCAAAGCGGTAGCTACCCAATGGTGCTAGCGTGACCACGTTACAACAAGCTTTGCTGAAGTTCCACCTGCGCGACTTTTATCAGCAACAGACCAACAATCAGTACCAGATGACCCTGCGTTATTCTGTGACATCACGTTGATGCGGCCTTCATCCCACAACGGCCTGCTCACAATTTCTTGCACTGCTGTTGTTATATCTATAGTCTGAAGTCCTGCGCCGGGTGTGGTGGTTATGTTGGTACGGTCCGAAGTAATTGACCAATCAGTAGGTAGATTGCCTGAATCTGGTTGTTCAGCTACGTCAGTGGCCTCACATCCCATATCAAAATCTGGAGAGCCATATTCAAAAAGGAGGTCAATAGTCAAAATAGCAGAATCAATAGTTGATCCTTGTGGCACTGCACCTCCTGAACTAAAAGAAAATGCTGTCACTATTTCCGCTGTACCTATATAGGAGTGGAACCCAAGAATATCAAGTTGGAGTGTTCCATCACTGCTCCATGTCCCATCAGTGTCATGCCCATCATCATCTGTATCATCTAGTTGTTGTGTAAACACTCCACCAAATTCTCCACCGTCTGCCCAGAAATTCACTAACATATCTGGCAATGCTCCTGTGTAGCCACTATCAGTAAGGGCTTCTACCCAAGAATCATTGCCGAATAGGTCATACTCTGCTTCAAACTGACGTAGCATATCAGCACGACTACCTGTGTAGCCTTGTGTTGCTAAGCTATTATAACAATCATCTACTCTGCTCATTCTTTATCTCTTTAAGGTTAGACCCCCTCCCCGAAGGGAGGAGGCTTCTCCTTTATATCTTATGGTGTGAGAATAGTCTCTACACCAGTACTAGGTGTGATGTACTCAACGGTCAGTAAAACCTCTCCTGCCGTAGCAGCAGCGGCATCAAAACCAAGCACAACAACAACATCAGAGTCACTTCCGTCTCCAACAGTTGCTGTTCCACCAACTAGATCACCATTACAATCAACAGCTAAACCTACGGCTAATTCTGCTTGTGCGATATCTGCATCAATACCATCAGCATCATCAGCTGTGATGGACGAGGTGTCCGAATCATAGGTTCCAATATCGAGTGTAAAAGCATCCCCCGCACTATCTACAGTCTCTGTTGCAACTACTGTTGCGCGAGTTATGTAAGAGCCTTGCGGGATTATCACTGAATGAGGGGAGATACTAGCAGCGGTGATGCCGTCCGTATCTTCCAAGGCAGTGAGGTCAATGCGAGCGCTAACAACCTTACGGTTGCCCTCAGACGCTATGACAGCCATGATCTCGTTGTCAGCAGAGTGTGTCCCGTAACCAACAATAAGGCCATCATCATTAGTCCATGTGTCATTTCTAGGCATGATAGTCTCCTTATTCTGTAGCAGGGTTAGTGATGACAGTTACCAAGTTTTCAGGGCGATACAGGTCAAGACCATAACGTGAAGTAGTAAGATACTCCTCACGCTGGAAGTCTTTGTTGTATTCCGAGTCAACTTCAGGCATCTGTCGCCATGCACCTACGAATGGCAGGATGTCAGGACTAGCGGCAGAGAAGAAGATGTTATTAACATATCCTACTGTGCTGTTGTCTGTAATCGTTGCACCAGTCTGCTCAAGTTCATCAGACTCATCAGTAGATGTGGTTGAAAGATAGTTGGATACATAGATATCAAAACCAAAGATGTTCTTGATAAATCGCATACCAGAACCAATACCAGATTCTACAATGCCATCCCAACGAGGTGAAGGGTTAGCCATAGAAGACAGGTCAGTCAGTATGTTAATCATGTATTCAACGGAAGGGTCAACAATAGCAATCAAGTTGCTATCTGGAACATTAGCTTTCTTCAGTGAGTAGAGAGCTTTAGCAAAGTCATTAACAGCCATATCGCCGTTGTTTGCAGTGACAGAGCCAGAACCAGCCCAACGATGATTTGCACCATTGATTACGTTGAGGTCATTGGCAGTCTGCTGATGCCCACCACTAGGTGAGTGTACATCGGCTATGCCAAAGATTTTAGTTTCAAGAGATTCCATCATAGCACGAGCTTGTTTCGGTACGAAACTTGCTTCTAGCTGAGCCGCATAGAATGCGTCCTGACGGGCTTTCTTGGTTATGTATGTAGCAGAAGACTCATACTCACTAAGAGTGAATTGGTAGTTACCAGTGTCAAGAGAATCATATGTGACGGGCGTATTTTCTACGTAGTCACGAACCGTTGAATCACCAATAGAGGGGATATTAAATGCATCACCGTCTGGGAACTCTGTCATCCATCTGACATAGCCCTGACCAGTGAGTTCATCACGGAGGATTTCTTTAAGCTGGGTAGACCACAACGCACTACGGGTAAGATGAGTGCCTGTTACGGCGGTTGTAATACTCATATACTATTCCTATAGTTATGTATAGAAGGCCGTGCCTTGCTCTGCTGCATCTTTGATTTCCTGTTGTACTAACTTGCTGTCACCAAAGAACTTATGTATTCCCATATCCTTTCGGAGTTGGGCGTAATAAGCGTTATCTCGTGTGCCAGTTCGTTTTGTAATAACAGCTTCATTATTTACAGTTGAGTAAGAACCCGGACTTCCCGTCCCTACGGACGATTTATGGTTAATACCTAAAAGATTAAGTGCTGCCGCTGGACTTTGTTCCGATAGGGTCTTAAAGGATTCCATCGTTAGTTGGTTTGTTTTCACTTTTTCGAGCAGGTGTTCCTTAGCTTTGGCTGCGTCTCCGTTGAAGAAGGCCGCAAGGCTTTGATTTACACTAGCACGATTGTTGTCCGAAACCTCATTAGCACGGTTATTGTTTAATCGCTCGTCAATTAGACGAGTTATGTCCTCCGGGTTTGACACGTTTTGGTTATCCGTCTCTTGCCCCGTGGTTTTGTTGTTGATCGCATCAAGTACTGAACTGAGTGTCGCAGCTTCAGCAGCACCAGCTTCCAGACTAGCAAGTTTCTCTTTCATATTAGCGTTCTCAGTTTCGATACTGTTAATATGTTCGTCTGCTTTGAGTCTGGATTCAGCTAGAATTTCTACTGTGGCGTACTTCTTGCCATCTCCAACTAGAGTTTCCAATGCGGGTGCATTGGGTGTATCACTGGCAGGTGCGCTGGTCGCATCCCCTACTAGGTCTTCAGTCATTGTATATCTCCTATTGTCTAGGTATTAGCTTGTGAATATCACGCAGTGCTTTCTTATATCCCTCATGGAATATAAGAGACTGCTCCATATTCGGTTTTGTGAAATCGAATTGTACGTCTTGTATACTTTTATACTGTTGGCGGATTCGCAGTTGTATCAACTTAGCAAACCTGTCATTAAGTCTAAGGTACTCCTTGAACTTAGCCATGTCTGGCTCGTCTATGTCAGTTCTTAAGGCCGTTAAACTAGAATCAACCACCCCTTTAGTGGGAGCAGGGATATCTAATCCACTATCAAAGTCTACAAATTCTGAATACTTACTCATTTTCTAAGGCCTCTTCTTGCATCATCTCCGGTACGTTAGTGCTAGCCGACTCCGCCACAGCCTGTTCTGCTATACCTAGTACTTGCTGAGACTCAGCCTGTTCAATAATACGTATGTTAGGCTCTACTAGTCCACTGATTTTATCAAGTTCCAATAGCTCCTGTGTTATCTTAGCTAACTCTATACCAGAGACATGTACCTTAACGCCCTCATCATGGTACATAGCGGAGTTTGTCCATCCCACTAGATTCTGGAATAGTTGAGCCTGTCGTGCAAAGTGCCTTGCCCCTTTAGGCACAAGCTTCCCTGTAGCCTGTAGATCGTCTTTAGTTATAGTCTTGAAGTCTACTACACCAAAGTCTGCGTCAACTATACGAGCTTGGTCAGGGTGGTCTAGGTTCTTCCTAGCTGCCGCTACAAACTGATTAAGTATAGGCTCAAGCCACACACGTTCAAAGTAGTTTATCTTATGCTGGAATGCTCGACCTGCATTGTTCTCCAATGTCTGTACCTCGAACTTAGTCTTCTCGCCGGGGGTACGTATCCCCATTGCTTGGCGAGGAGCACCAGCCATCTGTTCCATCTCTTCCTCAAGACGGTTAATCTCAAAGTCTGCGTTGAGTGCTTGTGAGTCAGGACTTTGAAACTCTATACGGGCATCCACATCACAATGTGCAGATGCTCCGGGGCCATATGTCCAATCCTCCACATTACCATATTCAATACGAATAGGGTGTGCTATCTGGTCAAACACATCAGCCTTTAGGTTCTCAAGATGGTCAATACGATACTGCATACCAACCAAGTTGTCTAGTGGCCCCATAGCCCAGAGGTTATCTGGGCGTAGCCGCCACCCTACGTGCTCACGGTTAGACCTGCCAAGCCACGAATCAATAGGGGCTTTGTACACAACAAAGGCTCTATCAACCACAATAATCTTATGGTCTTCTAGTAGTTCATCATTAGCTATATCATAGATGTCTCCAATGAACTCTAGGACTTCAACACTACCAGAATTGTAGTAGTCAAACATATCTCCGAACCCATCTATACGTACCCCAGATTTTCTCATAGGGTCAGTGAATGTGTCAGCAGAAGAGTGTAGCTTGTTACGCACATCAAAAGCTCTATCAAAAGCCTCATCAATCCAACCAGCATCTTCTGGTCGATCCTGCTTCATCTTCTTCAATTGACCTGTGCTTAAAACATTTCGGACAATATGTGGTGTCTTATGAAATGACTTAGCATAACCATTGAAGACTATGTCGTGAGGGCTAATCCTGTTCAGCCGTGGGCCGATGTACTTAATAGTGTGTAGTGGGTCGTCAGTCTCAACTAGAGAATTTTCGTACACCACCTCACCAATTACATTGCCGTAATCAATCCAGTCATATACACATTGCGACATAACTTCCATGAAGTCTGACTGGTCTATCTTAGTCTTCACATAAGCTGTTATGTACTGCGCTTTATCCGCAGTGCTATCTTCCAGACCCCCTCCTTGCCACTCAAAGAAGTCCTCGTGTGGAAATAGTGCTGCCATGTAGTTGGCGTGCAGGTTGTCTCTAATCTGTGTAAGCTTAGGACGGGTGGTAGAGTTCTTCATCCCTGATTGGTTGTTAGTAGTAGTGCTAGTGTCAGTGGCAAATAAATAGTTACGAACTTCGAGCCACTCAGTCTCTTTGGGTCTGCGAGTATCTTTATACTTACTCCACTCATTAGCTATGACACCTGCTAGGGTATCTGGCCCAACTATATAATCATAGTCTACTGTTATTGTTTCTTGTACCATCTGATAGTTACCTAAAATTCACGCCGCCAAACTTACTATGTGACGTAAGCTGCACGACCTTACTGCTGTCTCTTCTGTTGCGTGGTATGACTGCCACATCAATAGCACTAGCTAGTGCATCCTTTATATCATCGTGTGCGGGTCGCTCCTGTACCAACTCATCTTCTAACTCTTGGCAGAGTCCACCCCTGTAGTGTAGGATGGACAAGTTCTCATATCTAGGCTTGAGTATTGCTTCAAGCCGTTCCTCTTTCGTGCCGTGTGAGCGTGTTGGCCGGAACCTGTCAACTGCCAATGACAATCCATTTTCACGTATACGTAAGGAGAGTTCTTCCACGATGGCATCTTGTGCCACGGAGACCTCTGCCCTAATCTTCCTAAAACCCCAATGGGTGTGCGCATCAAATATCTTCTTATAATAATCACTAATGCGATTGCTCTTAAATCGTTCAATCGCTAAGACGTAGTACAATCCTTCCGAGTCTACCCCTATGGTAACAAGGGCAGTGTAATCCGCCCCACGCTTAAGAGAGAATGCAAAATCTATCGCAGCGAATACCCTAAGTTCCTTGCTCCCGTAGTACCACACCTGACCACGCTTCTCTAGCTTGGTTCTCTCGTAGTACTGGAAGGTGTCCCGTGGGATTGCTTCCATATCTGGGTCATTCGGATTGTTATAATACTGTGCACGATACTGAGACTTGTCCAAGTACTGTGCTCTCTTTGTAGCCATAATGGTCTGGTTAAACCCAAACCACTTGCCGTCTTTCCGTTGCTGGCGAGGCCACAGGTATTCACCTGACCCATCACCTGCATCTTCTACTTCTCTCTGCATCAGTTCATAAATAGCATCCTGCCTACAGATGTTACCGAACTCATCATATTCTTCGGCTTGCATGTCCAACATCTCACCATACAAATCCTTGGGGTGGTAGCGTGTTCCTACTACAAACTCCCTTGCTCCAGTCGTTTCGATTGAAGCTAAAAGCGAATACTGGCTTTTGACCTTATCCCTACCGTCTTTAACGTAAGCGTTCTCCTGAACAACAATGTCATCCAGAACGGCAATGTCACAGTGGAAACCTGTCAATGAGGTTGTGAGACCACCTGTGAATACAGTAGGATCACCCGGAGCTTCACGCTTGCGAATAGGGTGGTCTACTATAATAGAATCTGTTGCCCACTTTTCTCTAAGACCCTCTTTAGGGTTAAGCATCTCCGGCCAGTACCGCCTATAAATCTTACTGTCCAGTATATTCTTAATGAACTTAAGTTGCTTCTCCGCAAGTCCCGCCGTACTTGACAGATACATAACTGTAACTGCTGGGTTCTTGGTAATCTCCCAAGCTACCCTAAACGCTACGAGAACACTCTTCTGGTGATCTCGTGGAAGAAGTAGTAACTGGTGACTCTTTGCTCCATCTCTAGTCCACCAGTTTATTACATCCTCATGTATTGTTCCCAACACCCGCTGGGGAGCCACTAGTCTTATGAACTGTAGTAAGCTACCCTCTGCTGCCGTTCGCATTTGGTCATATTTAGTGACAGTCGCCCTCATTTAATTATATGCCTTTATAGATTGCGCCATTACCACGCGCTCTCGTATACAGGTATGTAGCCAAGCAGCGTTCCTGCCTCGTTGTAAATGGGCAGTTGATGCACAGTCGCGCCTGAAGGTGTGTTGGTGTTTGCTGTATCTTGGTTAGTGCAGATGCGGCCTGACGGAGTAACCCCGAATGTCTGCGCTCCAAGTAGCTGAAGATCAATCACGCGGCTGACTGTTTCATCACCCGACCTTGCACTGTTCACTTGCAGAGTTACAGGGTCGCCAGTAGATGTAACTGTCTCATCAATCTTAAACGCGGGGTTTTCACCTGCGCCACCATTAGAATCTCGCTGAAACAAAAACCCTACATCAGTAGCCCCACCAATCGTGGTGTATCGCCTGTCGCCGACTGTGGCATTAAACTCTGACCCCGTATTTATTATGTGCGTTCTGTCTCCGCTGTCAGATACAGTATCATCCGTTGTATAAAACTTATTGTTAATTAGTGTAGTGTGGACACAATCAGAACTATTGATTGAAATTGCGTCCCCTGTGATGCCAGTGTTCTCGAACCTGCAATTAGAAATGACACAGTTCACGGTAAACCCATACACTCCACCGTCATCTATATAAACGCCATCTGTGGTGTTTGACTCAATCTGGCAATCCAATACATGAACTTCGTTTGAGTCCAGTATATGAATCCCCTTGCTTGTGCATGCGTTTGCGCGACAAGCAATCAGTGTTGTTGCATTTGAGCCAGAGCCTCCTATTAGCCAACCCGTCACACAACCCGACACAGTCACATCATAGAATCGGTCATATACAGAATAACCATTGGTTGCACTATAGACCTTTATTCCTGTGTCAAAGGCACTTACAAGGACGTTGGTGACATGGCAAATTGATGCGCTATCTAAATCTAGGCCAACTGTGCCTGTGCCAGAATCACGCAACCAAAAGTCCCGTAGATATATGTTGTAAGTCCTAACACCGGGGGTAGCAGAGGTTATGGCAACACCAGAACCCGTATAATCCAAGATGGTTTTTTGTCTACTCTGCCCTTTAATTGTCGTGCCGCTATAAAACTCTAGCGTTGTTCCAAAGGCTAAAGTGGTGTTTGGTAGCACAACTTCAGCCCCGCCAGTTTCAGCGCACTGGTCTAACGCAGCCTGAATCGCCAAGTACATATCCGTAGTACCCGGAGCCGTATTGTTACCGTAGCGCAATACATTACCCGGCTCAAGATGAGGATTAACAATATCCCCAATCGTATTACCACTCACATACGCCGCAATGTTCGCATCTTCCTCTGCCTGAGTTCGTGGGTATATCGCATTTCCTACAAGATCAATAATAGTTGCGCTATCTAACACAGCAGCAACAGTCTCTGTAGTGAGGGGGTTGTCCACTCCGTTTATTACATTAGCCTGTTCCAATGTAATGGGTTCTTGGTTTGCTACAGCAGGTGGTAAGTTTAGAATACGTTTACCATTCATATCAAAATTAGCATTCATCTCATTAGGGGATTCGCCGTCCCTTGCTATAGAGTTTACAAAACCAGCCTCAATGATATCATTGTTAGCATTGATGGTTGCTTCTGCACCATATCCCCTCTCTACATCTGTGAGTGTTACCTTCGCCATTAAGCTATATTCCCGTTCATTATATTGCTGTTCATGCTTCTGTTAAGGCGTTGACTGTTTCCAATCGGCACTGGTTAAACCTACCGCCTGATAAGCATCACCAGCCGTAGTGTCCACAAAAATCTCACCGACATAAATGGGTATTACTCCATCGGTTACTGGGGAGCCTGTACCCCTGCGTACACCACCTATTATCGCTTTGTCTATTGGAGTTCCAGCATTAACTATCGCAGCGCAATCAACGTAGTCACCATCTTTTATGTGAACAACACTGTCATCAGACCCCCATACATTAGCCACAGAAGCCCAATTACGGAATGTCGCATTACCAACACGCGCTATAGGCGCATCAACAGTCCATATTCTTGCGTTGTCCAGTGCAGCGCGAGTTAAAGCATCCCCCGCTTCAAGAGTGAACTGCACAGCGGAATCAATACTTTCTATTGTGCATACTTGCTCACTAAGATCATCCAACTCAATAACTACGCTATCACCAGCGTGGAACAGCGAAGTATCATCCACCACCATTGCAACCTCGGCTAGTGGCTCACCACCATCAAGCTGCGTAGCGCGATCTCCAAAATGGATAAATGTGTCGTTGCCATCAGCCGCTGCACTCGGTAGTGGGTCTTCAATGGTTATTTCCCAAGGACTGTCACTAACTGACACCACTTTTGTCCACCAAACTGCCGCAGTATCCAGCGTAATACCGATGAGACAGGTAGCCTTACCATCTGTTTCGATCTGATCCTGCCACCACCGAGGATCATTATGGGCTAACACAGTCTCACCGCCGGTATAAGTTGCGCCAATGCTGGACACCTGATATGCCATATTTGTATTGTTATAAAATGAGAAAGCGTCAGAGCCGGAAGAATTTGTTGCTACAAATTCAGTGCCACCGTCAATAGAAATCTGATGGAAACCATTACGGAAATCGAAGGCTCTCTTACTGCACTCAATATGGCCACCAATAATGGATAGCCTGACAAACGAACTTCCGCCCGTAGACCAAAAAACATTGCCGAGTGTGGGCGCAGTGTTACGCACTAAGCAATTGTCAAAGATAAATTCAGGCCCATCCATTTCACCAAAATCAACAACTGCTGTCCATGCACTTTCTCTGTATTTTTCAAATTGACAATTAGTAAAAGAAACCCGTGAAGGTTTCCCAACCCTTCGGATCGCCAACCCTCCAAAGCTACAATTAGAAGCGGCTACATCAAATGTGGCGCGAGAGGGACTTGAGGTAACAAGTTGCATAACGGAATCTATAGTGCAATCTGCAAGATGGATATTCTTCAGTTCAGACTGCCCCGATGTTCCAATCGTGAAATCATATTTTTCTGTCCCCACACGACTATTGCCTTCACACTTGCAATTGGTGAAATACAGGCCATCAAGTAATCTGCGGTCAGAGCCAGTACCAGCCATCAATACAGTCATGCCGCGAGAAGCATTGCCAGTAAACTCGCAGTCAGTGAAGCGTGTATCAGTGACAGGCGTGTAAGGCTCAATATCAACACCAGCTTGCGGCCCTAATGGAAAGTGAGTACACCCAACCACATTGCCAATAGCGGCTGTAGCACCACCCGGTAGTGGCGTGTCGATAGTTATGGTAGTCCCGACTACATTAGTAATCAGATATGCCGTAGCAGTTCCACCACGGTGCATTGTTCCATCATCAAGCCATACATATACAGCCTTCCCAATTTGCCACATCCCTGCGCTATCAACGTCTGGATCATCATCATAGACAACTGTGAAGGTGTCATCAGTTGCAGCCATCGTGCTGCCTAGCGTTCCGAATGCCCCGGTGTTGCGGAATCGGCAACGGGTAGAATTTACGTTTGTCCCTCCAACATGGGAGAACCCTTGCCTTGTATTGCTGTTGCAATCAACGTCAACAAAATGGATATCATCAGGAATTGTCGCGTCAGTCCAAATTAATACAGAGCCACCAACACCATCACCATTTTCGCTTATGGTTAAGATTCCGTCTGTGTAGCAGTATTGAATTTTCAGGCTCTCAAGCCGAATGTGTCGACAGTCTCCGCTAATCAACACCCCATCAAGACCGTGATCTCCAGTGCCGGGATAACCATCCAGTCCAGTTATATTGTTGGGGTTGCTTGCCATTGCGTAGCGAGGGCAGACGGCTCCTGAATTGGGGTATTGGTTATGCCCGGTCTGGTTATCCCGGTTGCCATCAATGATGCCGTTCCTGATAGTGATGTTCTGCCGTATGTGGTCAGAGTTGTACCAATAATTTGTGTGGTTCATTGGAGAAATCCTGAACACATCAAAGTGGTCAGGCTGGTCAGCCAGTAATTTAATCGTAGCGCCATTCAGGTCGATGATTGTGTCGCTCTGCGGAAGCAAGGTGCTGGTCATATACGTCACACCCGGCTGAAACCACACGTACCCGTTACTATCCAGTGCTGCTTGAATCGCAGCGGTATTAACTGAACTGGTGGAGCTTGCAGTTTCATTAGCTACAGCACCGTAGCGCCGTACATCACCGGGTGCATACTGAGGATTAACAATATCCCCTGCCGTATTCTCATCTGTATAAGCCGCTATACCCGCGTCTTCCTCAGCCTGAGTTCGTGGGTATATCGCATTTCCTACAAGATCAATAATAGTTGCACTATCTAACACATCAGCAACAGTCTCAGTAGTGAGGACAGCAGCAACAGTCTCAGTAGTAAGAGGATTGTCTACTCCACTTATTACACCAGCTTGTGCTAGTGTAACAGGTTCTTGGTTTGCTATAGCATTGGGTAAGTTTAGAATGCGATTGCCATTCATATCTAGATTAGCACCCATCTCGTTAGGGGTTGTGCCATCTCTAGATATGGTGTTCTCAATGCTAGCTGCAACGCTATCATTATTAGCGTTGATAGTTGCCTCTGCGCCATAGCCACTAGCTAAATTTTTAAGTGTTACTTTTGACATCTATTTCCTATTTTCTGTTCTTGTAAAATACGGAACATTCTCCAACCTTAACATTAGCAGAGCCTGAACCTTGCCATGAGGTGTCGTTAGTTGTGTTCTGCAACTTGAAGTTGATGGTGATATCGTTAGTGTCAATGGAGTCAGCTACTGGAACAAAGTCCATCTGTACTAGGTAATACTCTAAGTGACCTGTATCAGTTGAGGCTTTGGTAACGGGGTTGTAATCCTTAACAGCCCACGCATCTTGGTATCTAGGCTCCGCTGCGTTGTTCCACTGCTGGTCGAATGAGGTAGTAGCTACGTTGAATGTTGCACTAGCTGAGTCAGCCCCTACACCTGATGCTGCTGTAGCCTCAAGGCGGAACCTGCGAGTCTCTGCACCGGGTATCTGATGTACATACCATGATACTGTGTACACTTCCCCAACTTGGAAGTTTGCTGCTGGTATGGTGTAGGAATACTTGTGAGTAGATACCGCAGAATCTTCTACCCAGCTATGTGAGCCTAAGCGTTTCTGGTACTGCGCATCGTAGTTGGCATTATCTTCAACTATCGAGTCAATCCCGTTTGACGACCAATCTGCTCCAGAGAAGTCCTTAGCCACGTTACAGTCGATAAGGTTAACCGGACGTTCCCAAGCGGGGTAATCTCGTATTACCTGTCCACCTTGATTAGATTTAGTTAAGCTCTGGTCGCCATAATCTAACCAGTTCCATAGTACCCATTCAGAGTGGAAGTTCTGCTCGATGTACCAAAGGAATACTTCTTCCATCGACCATAGGGTAGCAACATCTCCCGGGTGGACTATATTAGGGAGTCCCCAGACACCCTCAGTCTTGTTATCTACATTAATGGGGTTTATCTTAAAGCTGTTGTACTGAATCCAACTAGACATCTTAATGTCTGGGTGAGTCTTGTTTATTTCCCGCCACGTAGCGTAGAGTCTATCAGTCCTGTAAGAACTTCCGGGACTAGTCAGTGACAGTGCTTTCTGGTATGGAACTATGTCAGGGCTACATACTATCATGTTAGACTGCCCTAAGAGAGCCAAAGCGTCATATGTTTCGGTGTAGCAGTCATATAGCTCACCAGACGATATACCACCACCATCAGTCGTGTTAGGATAGTTGAGAAAGTTTCCTAAACAAAAGTGGTTGTAATCAGGCATCTCTGTGCATAGGTGCAGCCAGATGTCCTTCAAGTTATCGCGGAACTGTTCCCCTGTAGTAGCGGTCAGTTCACTACCATGTTGCATGGCAGTCTCACTTGTGAGAACACCAGCAAATCCGGGTTTACCCGTCATGTGCTCACTAATAGCTGTTATCAAGTCCATGTAGTACCCAGCTACATCTACTCTCTCCATCC
>Ga0208299_1000709_pt1 | contig 28860 bp, 34 predicted proteins | sample 15_taG_FD_184089 | JGI IMG/M metagenome (GOLD analysis project Ga0208299, IMG submission 184089) | Marine viral communities from the Subarctic Pacific Ocean - 15_ETSP_OMZ_AT15312 metaG (SPAdes) (version 2) | ecosystem: Environmental > Aquatic > Marine > Oceanic | place: Pacific Ocean | collected...
AACGGACGCAGTTTAAGATAAACTTTCTCCAGAAGGAGTACATCTTGTTCATTATACTTGCACATTTTCTTCCAACACTTAGAATCGTTGTTCATACAACCTCTCCAAAGCTCGAATCCACCAGTATCAACCTTACGACCTAGACCTAGAATTTCTCCAAGAGTGTCAAGTTTGTTTGAAGTGAATGCAAAGTGTGCTTTTGCTTGTTTAAGAGTATCAATCATACGATACGGGGATGGTGGCATCATTCCATTGACTAAGAATCTTGCGTTAAGTTTCTTTACGTCAAACTTTTGAGCATTATGCCCAACAACGATATCTGCCTCATCAAGAAGTTTCCAAATGTCACGCAATAATGCGCTATCATCCTGTTGGTTCTTCTTAAAAGTCTTCTTATAATCGGGTAGTGCTTTGGTAATTGTCTTATTACTATCGAGCCATTTCGCTGACCAAGTGAGAACGTACCAATCTACGTCAATCATCTTCATACTTTTCGCTTCGCTCCATAAACTCCACACGTTTGCGAGAAGAGGAGATGTTTCAATGTCAAATAACAATATCTTCATAATTTTCCTTTGTTGTGAATCACAATCTAACACATTGAACCCTCCAATTCAAGTTTTTTATCAATTAATTTACTAAACTGCCGGTCCTTGACTGTCCATCACACCGTCTTCTGGAACTGATTCCTTAACATTCTTCTCCAAAATGTTTTCAATAGTTTGGAGGATCATTGTACCTTCATGATCACTCTTCACATGCTCTGGATCAAGATTGTCTAGCTTATTTCGTAGACTTTCTTCAACATCGTCGTAGTTGGTTGTTAATGCATGATAACATAGTACTGCCAATTCCTTATAAGGCTTGGTGTATTCAGGTTCTTCAGTGGTTGCACCCTGCTCTGGATTAGGAGATGCGTCCATAGAAGGATCTTCCATCGGCATTTCACTATCCATAGACTGTCCATCGCCTATAGCTCCACCGTTATTGGCATCCATTTCGGAAATTACGCCATATTCCTTATTCTTCTCTGCTAATAGTTCTTCAAATTTATTCATAATTATACCTGTACACTCCCTGCACCCATAGTTCCAGACGTATTCGTTGAAGCTGGTGCCGCTGAAGTGGTTTGTGTTCCATTGGATGGAGCATTTGGATTGGTTTGAGAATTAGGAACATTGCCCTGCTCTGCTTGCATTGCTGATGCAATCGCCTGATACTTCTCATCGCCCTGTAGTTTTTCATATTCTGCAACTACTTTAGGATCTTGTCTTCCCATCCAATCTAGCATACCTTCGGCAGTGATTTCACCCGCTGGTGACTGCGCACCCGTTGGTGCTTGTCCTGTAGGATTAACTCCTGCTGGATTTTGAGCTTGTGGTACGCCCATGGTTTGAGGGGCTGGAATATTTTCATCCAACTTCTCTACTACGTCATTGATTTTATCTTCAAATTTCATGTAATTTCTCCTTATAAGTATTTAGCCCATGAAAAGGCGTTTAAATTCTATTTTATCAATTAAATTGTCGGTGATGTCGATCAATCCTTCTTTTTTTGCAAACTTCTTGAACTTCTGGAAGCTACTCACCTGATTTTTCAACTTCTCTCGGTCACACTCAACTTGCAGAAGGAATTCCTCACCTTCTCCAGTGTGTATATAATTCCCAAACTCTGAAAACTTACAGTCAACTTTTTTAATTGCCAACGGTAAGTCTCGTTTTGTTCTATCTATCACTCCAATACATTTACTGATAAATATGTCATCATCTGAAATAAGCCCACCGCTCGTGAACTCAATATGTTTTGGAATTATTATGGCATTGGTTCGCTTCTGATCAACGTAGACGTATGATTTCAGGATCTCAGCCAAGGTAGCGTGTTTCAGATATCTAGCATTGAACGCTTTGGTTATTTTGAGGGGGTGTTCTTTTTGCAGATGTAATATGTCTTCCAAGAAAGACTCTCTGATATCCATTAGGATACCAGAGAAGTCCACGAATTTGTAATGTTCGTCTTCGTATATATTAATTCTTCCGTGCATTTAACAACGATTCGATTATCATTTGTTCGAATTTAGAAGTGGATATGCCCTTTGACGAATACTCTTCAGCCACGGATGTAAGTTTTGAAATACATTCCTGAATGTCATCCTTACATTGTAATTCTATCGGGTAAAGCTGTTCAATATCCTCAATAGAATCCACTTCTTTGTTTTCATAGTACAATGAAATGTTTAGAATATCAAGCTTTTCCTGCATTAAATTTTTCACACGGATCAGATATTTATCAACTCCGGTCAGTGCTTTGCGTTCTTCTAGGTTGTCTGGTTCACGAATGGCATTACCCTGTTCGTCAATCAATCCAAGCTTATAGGCATGAGTCTCATTGATAGGTTGTGCCAGTTTCTGCATAATCAGCCCCTGAACAATACCATCTTCCAATGCTTCTACCATGATTGGATTGTAGGCTATACCTTTTTGGTGGATCTTTCCGAATGGATTGTATGGGCATCCAGTACCAGTACAGGTTGACCCGCACCATACGCAACGACGAGGGTCGTCTACATGAACATGAAGTCTTTGCGGTCCATATGGACAAGACTTTCCATAGGCTTTACTATCGCAATACATGCATTTACTATCTCTGTCTGTTCCTGTTATCTTCATTTATTAAACCTCGTGTGATTCTCACTTAAAAATATTTTCATGTCAACGATGACATAATGTTTGCGATAGTTCATTGAACAATCTGGCAGTTTGAATTTAAATTCCCTAACTGTCTTCTTATCCAATACAATATACGCTCCCGCATTGTTAATCTTGAAGATCACCATCCAATACGGTTTGCTCGTTATCTTAGACTGCTCTATCCAACCATTAAGTTGAGCTATTCCTTCTGGTTGAAACAATTTCTTCCATGCAAGGTCTTTGTAGAATTTACATTCCAATGACCAATCCTTCCATTCATCTGGCGTAATGATATCTCCATCGAATATTTGAGTCTGTCCTTCTGTTAAATTTCCCACACGAACTTGGTTTTTACCACCAAGAAAGGCTCCACTATTTGGAACCCTTGTAAAATTTAGCTTTGTTAATTCGTTGAGATACTTGCAGACATCTCTTTCAAACCCATTTCCTTTTGTTTTTGATTTAGATGGCATACTATCTCCTTCCCAATTTAATTCCAACCACCTCATAAAGTTTATCATACCATTTATATGAGAACACTTCACCATTGGTGGAAAATACTCTAGCCATATACCTATCAAAAGGCTTGACATATGTCAATGTATAAACTAATGGTCTATTCTTTTTCAAATAGGATAACATCTCAGACTCAGTATCAAATTGTATACACATTGATTCTGCCGCTTGTTTATCCTTACCCCACTTCCAATACAATGTCACTGGTCCTATATACGAAGGTCTAAAACATCTACACTTTCGTAAAACCTTCTTCAATCGAGGTTCATCATACTGTATGTAACACTGATCCCAAGCAACATCCCCAATAGCAATTTCACCGTCTTCTAATTCCGGCATCTCATCACTAGCAGTTATCTTAGTAACCGCCCAAATTTCATCTTCATTCATAAATTTCTCCTTGTAACTACTTATGGAGAATGCAGTAAATGCAATTACATATTTGGGAAAGTTCTTCGTGTAACCGCAAAATCAATCTTGCCGGGACTTACAGACTTTGGATCTTTCTTCCCCTTCTTCTTCTTTTTCTTCTTCTTTTCGCTTTTGGCTCCTATGACTTTTGGCATCCTTGCATCACCAGTAGCGTAATTATCACCACCACTGATTGGACCGCCATCTGGATTGTATGATGCTCCGATTGACTCACCGCCACCGAATGCTCCACCCGCTCCTGCTGTCATATCTTCCATTACCTCATTATATTTTGCATTAAATTCATCCTTAGTTCTTTGGGAATTTTTCTTATGTCTGAGATGGAATTCAGTAAGTCCATTATGTGTATAGAATGCAACATCCCACACATTAGGATCTACAAGCTTCTTAACCATTCGTGCATATAATCTGCCTCTATTCGTGTCACTCTCTTTCCCACCACTCTTATCAACACTATCAGCATCGAAGACAATAAGACGAACACGGTCTTCATATCTAGACACATAATCTTCCATCATCGCAATGACAGTACTAAATACTCGTAGTCCATCAGACGCTCCCGTCAAGTTGAATGTAGATCTTAGATCTGCCGACCTAGCAAGAAATGCAACATCATATGAACCCTCACCATCTTCACCATGATCGTTTATACCAAACTCTATCGTATTGCCAGATGCGTCTGTAAATTCACCCTCACCATTCCGTTCATCCATCTTAGTCCATTTATATGGATATGTAGAATTAAAGGATTCATACATTATCCTTTCATATGTTTCTTCAAATTTTGTCATTCCATTCCTTTTCATTTTCCAAAATGATAGTTTTTCCACTTGACATTCGTTTTTCGGTCCAGTATACTTAATATTATCCAGTATATTTAATCATAATTTAATCTAATCTAGGGTCATTTAGTTAATTTAATACAGGATATATTTTTAAGTTGTTCATTCTTTTTTTTGTAAACTCCGTTTACCAACTTTAATCTAACTACTTTATTAGATTAAGTTAGATTTAATTTAATTCAATTATACTGAAATATTAACACGAAAAATTCAAAAGTCAAGTACTTTTTTTGAGTTTTTTTTCGTGGGATTAATTTGTCCTTATAAATATTTACCTAGAAAGCTTGATTATTATGAAATAATATGCTAGAATAAAATACATAAGGATAACACGATGACACAGAACGGATACAAGGAATTAACCCAGCTAAGAGATGAATATATTGAAGATGTAACGGTAAACGTAATGAACATTGGCGAGAAGTCTATGCTAACCTCCACGATTAAAGCTTCGTGGTGTGGTAGACTGTACGCATATAGGCATAATCTCAAGACTGAAGAGAAGAATTTAGAAGTACTGCGAGCCACTGAACGCAAAATCATTCAAAGTGGATTAAAGGTGGTAACATCGGAGGCTGAATTGAAACAATTGAAGCTTTCGAACAGCAATGCCATCATCGCAAAGGAAGAAAGAATTGATGACTTGAAGGAGATTATATCTTTTTTGAGAGAAACGCAGAAACTTGTCGCCTTTTTTGGGAATGACATAAAAAATGCCGTGGATTATATGAAGTTGGATGCATGAGGACTGTAAGATTTGAGATATATAGCAAAAATAAAGGACTTATAAAGACTGATTTACTGCCAATGATTAGAGAGAAACTGTCGGTTGCTAATAAAAATGCGGCCCACATTGAACGTTCTATCGGCAGAACTGTCCCACGTATTTACGCAATAACTAATGGTGGTCGTTTTGAAATAGGAATGTTCAAAGAGATCAAGAGAATCATAGGTAAGCTTGGAACCCCTGTAAAATATGAATACAGTGACGAGTTTCGTGAGGCTCTTATCCCGCAATATCCATTTCATGAAGAAACCTTGCCTAGTTTGGGGATGGAACCGTATGAATATCAAGAAACATCTGTTCGCAGAATGCTTAAGTTCGGACGAGGGAACCTTTTGGTTGGTACTGGTGGCGGTAAAACGTTTATCATGTCTCTTTTTGCTAAAACTGTACTTGAAACTAAGAAAGATGACAGGTTTTTAATCATTGTACCGACCCTTCAGCTAGTTGAACAGACCTATTCTGACTTCCTAGAGTATGGATTCCCTAAGAAATTGATATCCAAATGGTCGGGTGACAATAAATTCAACAATACTCAGATAATTGTAGCCAGTGCGTCAATTTTGCAGAGTAAACTCAGTGATTTGAAGTTTTTATCCAAGATAGATGTCCTGCTGGTAGACGAAGTACACATTTTAAAGAAGTCCAATGGCATCAATAAGATCATTGATAAGGTTCCTACTGCTAATAGGTTCGGATTCACTGGTACAATGCCAGAAGAAACTATTGATATCTGGAATGTCCTTGGAAAAATAGGACCAATCCTATACGAAAAGGATTCTAAGGAACTTCGTGATGGTAAATTCATTACAGAAGCTAAGATTGACATCATAAAGGTCAACTACAACGGCAAATCGTTGATGGATCTGCATGAAAGATTAGATGCAACCCCTACAAAGTACCAAGCTGAGTTGGAATTTGTCATCGAACATGAATATCGGAACAATCTCATCGCAAAAATGGCTATGAGCCGTTCAGGTAATACACTAATCATGGTAGATCGCATCATACATGGTGAACTTCTAGAGGAAATCCTAAAGAAAAACACCAAAGGTAAGAATATATACTTTATTCAAGGAGAAGTTGGTGTTAAAGAACGAGAAGAGGTTAGGGAAGTGATGGAGCGAGACAGTAATGTCATCTGCATCGCAATCTCTAAGATATTTTCAACCGGAATTAACATTAAGAACATCCATAATATCATCTTTGCAACTCCCGGTAAGGCAAAGGTGAAATTAATACAGAGTATTGGTAGAGGATTACGGTTGCACTTAAGCAAGAACATCCTTCGTGTGTTTGATTTTTCAGACAACCTACATTACTCAAACAAACATCTCTTCAAGAGAGAGAGGTTATACTTATCGGAGAAACTAAATTATGAAATCAGAAACATTAAAGAACCCACCTGAAAAGAAAGCTAAGAAAAAGAAGAAGCATTACGTAGATCCTGTAAAATTTAAGGAATTGATCCTAGAATATTACGATACGGATGATTTCTCAGAAGAACTTGGTAATATGGTTAATGATATATCAAAACATGTGGCATATATGCCCAACTTCATCAACTATACCTACCGAGATGAGATGATTAGCGATAGTAATTTCAAAATGATCAAGGCATTGAACCAGAAAAAGTATGATCCGACTAAAGGGAATCCCTTTGCATACTTTACAAAGATCTGCTGTCGTGCTTTCATCAATGTAATCAAGAAAGAGAAGCGTGTTGAAGAGACTGTGACCAAATATCAGACAGAGATGTATGATGAATTGGCACTTCACGGACTGCCAATTGGCAATGCCGATGCGTCAACGGATGAATATGTCTATGAATAAGGTATGCACCATATCAGATCTCCATCTGGGGTGTCATTGTGATAGCGAACACTGGCATAAGATCACTCTGGATTGGGGAAAATGGTTGAGAAATGAACTTATTGACCAAGATATTGATAAAATCGTCATGTGTGGTGACTTTTTTGACAATCGAAATGAGATTGGAGTGAAAACCATCGCAGTTGCAGGACAATTAATGGATTTGTGGAATGATTTTGAGATTGTAATGATCACAGGCAACCATGATCTGTTTTATCGCAACAGAACCGATGTAAGTTCAGTTTCAATCTTTGAAGGTCGGAAGAATGTCACCATTGTAAACTCAATGACTCAGGTTACTATGGGAACGAAGACAGTTACATACATTCCTTGGGGTCAAGACCTTGATGACTGTAACAAATGCGACATTATCTTCGGTCACTTAGAAATTAATGGCTTTAAAATGATGCCGGGAAAGATTGCAGAAGGAAAAACAATGCCAAAGTCTTTAACAGATAAGGCGAAGCTCACCTTCTCAGGACATTTTCACCTTCGGGATGAACGCCAGTATCTAAAATCTAAGATCATCTACGTTGGATCTCCATATCAAATCAATTGGGGTGAAGCTTCCAACATGCCGGGATATTATCTTGTTGATATCGATGATATGAGTTACGAATTCTTTGAGAATACCGTGTCTCCCAAGCATGTTAAAATGCCATCCGATAAGTTACGGCTGGATAGTGTTGAAGGAAACATCATTGCTGTTGATATTAAACAAGGAATGGAAGAAGCTGACATTGAAAAGATGAAAACTCAGGTCTATGATAAGAACCCATTGGAAGTTAAATGGAATATTCTTAGAACAGAACATGAAGTTGAAGGAATTAGTTACAGTAGCAACGTTGACATCTCAGAAATGATGATGAAATTCGTAGATAAACTGCAATTGGAAGACTATTCCCAAGAAGTCAAGGATAAACTGTTAGAACTTTACAATAAATATAACAAATAACTTGATTATCAAATTATACTATAGTACTATTAGGACATATGAAAAATAAATTAGGAATCGGATACATCACATGTGATGCTCCAGACAGAGTAAAAGCGACTTACCCAACTATTCCAAAGGGTGTAGGAGAATTGGTCGTTGTAAATAGTGGATGTATTCTCAATGAAGATGAATACTTCCCAGAATCTACCAAAGTAATTCAAACTGGTAAGAAAATTAATGTGGCGGTTGCAAAGAACCGTGCCTTGCGACATCTTATGTCCGAGGGTTGTGAACATATATTCTTAATTGAAGATGATATGATTATTAAAGACGCAGGAGTCTTCGGAGCATATCTGAAGTCTGCTGAAGCGTCAGGAATCTGGCATATGAATTATGCCTTGCAGGGTGCATTGAATCGTGCGCAGGATGTGAATGCCGATGTTAAGACATTAGCTGACTTGAACGCACTGAAATCGGATTCAGCCCCCGCCCCCAGAGCTAAATTAGAGTATGGGAATGGAATCAAATTAGCATTCTATCCCCATGCTCTTAGCTCATTTCAATATTTCTATCGTGGGATTGTTAAGAACGTTGGATACTTCGATGAAAGATATCAGAACTCCCTTGAGAATGTAGATTACATCTACCGTGTTATTGAAGCGGGACTGCACCCTCCTTACTGGTGGTTTGCAGATATTGATAACTCATCATATTATTTGGAAAGCCTACCAGATTGTGATACCAATTCAGTCCTACGTAGTGATGAATCCTACGGTGAGAATATGCTATTCGGTAAACAATGGTTTAAAGGTAAATATGAAATCACTCCAGAGATTGTCCCAGACACTCAGGAATCCCTTGCTCTTAAGAGAATTAATGAGATCAAGATGAAGTATGCTAGGAAGGTAACGTAATAAATGAAGATATGCGTATTAGGAAATGGAATTTTAGCCCAAGATTTTGAAAGATTAGATTATGTAGTTCTCGATGGACACTTTCTAGACTTTAAGATTGAGTATGTGTTAGACTTTGATGTGATCGTCAACACTCATGATTATAGGTGTGATGATGATGGTAATATCAGTCTATCCAATATGAAAAAATGCAATATAGACCTTCCATTTCTATTGAGTGAGTTCTGTGAGAGTAAGAATAAGAGATATGTTCATATTTCAACTGCGGATCTATATCAGAGTGTGATATGTGATTGTGATGGGACTTGCTTCTTAAATGAAGAAGGTGCTTGCACTGAAATATCTAAGATATGTGCCGATAAATCATACGGTGCTAGTAAGATCATGGGGGAAAGTTCCTGTAATAAGAAAAGTTTAATCATCAGAACCAAGAATATGTTCAATGATGAGCCTGTAAAGGAGAATGCACTATTCCGTGCGATTACGAACACAACTCCAAGTAAGAATGAAGAGAGTTATTCATGGACAGTCGATGTTATACGTGGGGTCATTGCCCTTCTTAAGAGTAAACAGTACGGAATTTATAATATAGCCTCTGGTGGATTTATCAGCCAAGCTGAAATTTGTGAAAAATTAGAAATAAGCGGGGTTGCTCCCATAATATCCAACCAAGGTTGTAAGTATATTAAGGTTAGCAACAGTAAATTAATGGAACACATCATCCCAATGGATGCCATGGATAATATTCCAAAGTGTTTTAAGAAGTTAAAGGATAAATTAGGAGAATAATTATGAGTAATATAGAAAGAATTAAAGCATTGTACGTGAAGTTTGACGAACACGTTTCTAATAAAGAATATTCCGATGCACAGAGTGTTATCTGCTTGATTAACGATATAACATGTCTATCAGAAAATGATACCGTAGAGGATGGATAATGGCTAATGATATTTTAACCATATGCATCACGGTTAAAAACCGTTCCAGAGTAGAGTGGGAAAACTTAGAAGACCCACTTCTACTTCTACCTAACTGTATCCAGAGTATTGGAGAACAGTTTTCAAGGAGGGACAAGGTTGAAATTGTGATCTCAGATTGGCAATCAACCGACTGGCCCCTACATGAGTGGATGCCTAAAGTCTGTCAGAACCCATATAAGATTGTTACTATTGATAAAGAGGGATTCTCTAAGGGTCACGGAGTCAATGTTGCAGTAGAACATGCAATGGGTGATACAATCTTCCTAATGGATGCTGATATGCTTCTGAATTCCAGAAGACCTGTCGGTGAAGGTATGGATGTTGTTGCTCATGGTGGAGTTTACTTCCCAATTCCGAAATATATTGTGAATAAAGAAGGTCACTTCCGTTATTCTTGCGGTGTTGGTAATATGATCATTGATAAACAGATGTTCAAAGACCTTGGAAGGATGCCTGAGTATTGGAGATATGGATTTGAGGATTCAGATTTCTACAAAATGGTTGAACAGAAGGGAATCAGAGTAATGAGTAAGCCGACTACAGACTTGATTCACCCATATCACCCACAATCATTAGCATTCAAAGAACAATATATTGATGATGACCCTGAACATGACAAGCAGATTGAAGAAAGGGTAGAAGTTTATAGGGCGATGAAAGATAACGATGAAGACTTTACACTTTAAGAAATTAAAGTTGACAAATTTTCTGTCTATAGGAGCAAGCCCTCTGGAATTAACGTTCCAAGAGGGTTTGAATCTTATTACTGGATATAATAAAGATCAACCTGATGAGAAAAATGGAATAGGAAAGTCCTCGATTTGCGATGGACTCTTCTTTGCATTGTTTAATGAAACGATCAAAGACCTTAAGATGGGTGAGATCGTAAACGATAAGAATAAAAAGAAGTGTGAAGTTGAATTAGAGTTCTCAATTGACTATGGGACTCATCATGATCATTATAAGATCATCAGAATGTTAAAACCATCCGATTGTCGCTTTGAAGTGAACGGGCGAACTGATAAAACACTATCATCCATCCCTAAAACAAACAAAGCGATTCAGGATGTCTTGGGAATTTCCAAAGAACTCTTCAAACAGGCTATTGTAATGTCTATTGGTAAGAGTGCTTCGTTCTTTTCGCAGAAGAAAGCTGATAAACGTAAGTTCATTGAAGGAATATTCAACCTTGAAATCATTTCTATGATGCTTGCAGATAGCCGAACTGGATATAATGACAGTAAGAAGGAAAAGGATCACCTTCAAGCCCAGTTGGGTAATGAAAATTCCAGACTTGTCCAGTTTAAGGATAAAGATAGTACCTTTGAGGCTAACCGTGAAGAGTATATTGAGCTTCTTAAAGGTCAAATGCGTGAAGATGTTAAGAAAATTGAACAACTTTCATCAACCCTCAAGGAAGAAACGCCAACTGATGAGTTGATTGAGAGTCTTTCCGACTTCGCTGAACGTCTTGAGAAGGTAGATGCCTTAAATCTTAAGGTTGAGATTCAACTTTCAGAGCGTAACCGTGAAATTGATGATCTAGTTAAGGCAATTGATCAGGCTTCAGAGGTTTGCTATGCATGTAATCGAAAATATGATGATGCCGATGAGATTGCGAAGTTGAAAGCTGACCGAAAACAGCAAATTGAAGATTTAACGGCTGGTCGTATTGATCTAGCAAATAAAAAGAGTAAAATTGTAGACAAGAAGAAGGCTTTGACTAAAGAACGTGATGAGATTCGGGTTAGTCTTGCATCAATGAAATCCATTGTGGATTCAAACAAGACAATCAAGTCTCACATAGCCACATTGAAGACTTCATATGCTCAGAATAAGGATAAAATTCTTGCAAAACGTGAGGAAGTTTCAGATTTTTCTGATTTAATTTCGCAGACCGTAACGGCAATTACTGACCTTGATGGAGAGTATGTCGTTGCCTTCCAAGAGCATAAAGTTTTTGATGTTTGTAAGTTTATTTTATCTGAAGAAGGTGTCAAAAGCATTATCATAAAAGAACTGAAGAATTTGTTGAACCAGAAGCTAAATAGTTATTTAGATGACTTGGGTTCTCCTGTTACTTGTGAATTTGATGAGTATTTCACGGAGACAATCTACAACAAAAATGGTGTCGAAAAGTCCTATGATGCATTCTCTGGTGGAGAATCTAAACGCATTGACCTCGCCATACTTCTAACGTTCCAAGACATCCTCAAAGATCAGAGCGGTCTTGATATTAAGTTAGGTTTCTACGATGAAATCTTGGATTCGTCCATCGATGAGAGTGGTAGAAAGAAAGTGTTGAGAATATTAAAAGATAAGTCGGATAATACCCCGACATACATCATTTCCCATCGTGGAAAGATGTCAGATCTCATTGATAATGAGATTGTGTTAGAGAAAAGGAACGATTTTACGTTCATCAAGGAAATTAAATGAATAATATGATAGGAGTTAACGGATTGCCAATGGGTGTAAACCCACAAAACGCACAAATCCCACAATTTAACAGACCAAAAACTATGGCAAAGCCTGAAAAGGCTGATAAACCCAACAATGCTGTAAACTATTACGGAGATTTTGGTGGATGTGGTTGGTGGAGAATGCAAATGCCTGAAACTATGATCAATTATAGTAAGAAAGGTGTGGTTACTGGAATGCACAAGCTGATTCCCGACCCTCAATTCTACGCAGACATACGCAGTGTGCGGTTGCAGAGACAGGCAAGCCCTCAACATGCTCATTTCCTTGATCATATTAAAGGTGTTAGTAAGAAACACGGGTTTAAATTGATCTATGAGATTGATGATATCATTTTCAAGCAGGATATTCCCGATTTCAATAAGGCAAAGGTCGCATTTAATAGTGAAGAAATCTTAGCTTCTACATTAAAGATGATGAATACTTGCGATGAGCTTACAGTTACCTGTGATTTCATGAAAGATTACTACATGAGCCACTTAGACAATGCTAATATCAAAGTTATTCCCAACATGCCAGCGAAAATGTGGTTTGATGGACACTATAGCACCCAACAGGTGATGAAGAATTATGATGATAGTAAGAAACGTCCAAGGGTTTTGTATGCTGGATCAGGAAATCACTTCGATGTTGAGCAGAAAGGTCATGATGATGACTTCTCTCATGTTAAAGATGCCATTATCGCATCAAGAAAAGACATCAAGTGGGTGTTCTTAGGATCAATTCCACACTATCTACACCCTTATGTGAAGAGTGGAGAGATGGAATACCATAAATGGACGATGATCATGAACTATCCTACAATGATTAAGGATCTAAATATCAATGCAGTGGTTGCACCTCTGATGGATTGCACATTCAATAGGGCAAAGAGTAACATTAAGTACTTGGAGTCTGCTTGTCTTGGCATTCCCGGCGTGTTTCAGGACTTGGTAACGTATAAGGAAGCACCGATTCGCTTCAGTGACGGCAAGGACATGATAAATAAATTGCAGAAACTACTTGCAGATCGGAAATATTATGCTAAGATGTCTAAGCAGTCAAGATCGTATGCAGAAACAATGTGGTTAGATGATCACCTTGATGAATATACGGACTTGTACTATAATCAGGAGAAATAATGAGTAGTATGAAAACAAATAGTATCCCATCACCAGTTACTGGGGCGTACCCCCCAGTAGGATCAGGGGGTTACGACACTAGTCTAACCCCAGTATACTCACCTTATGGAAGGCAGGGAGATGCCCTCTCTTCCATGGATCAAGAAGGTAGAATTGGAATGGATCATAATCACATTCATATCCAACCAACTAGTAATGGATTTGTAATAACAACCTTTACTAAGGAACACGGCATCAGGACATATAATTTCAGCGACTTTAAGGAAGTCATAAAATTTATAGATAGGTTGACGATATTAACCCTCGACAATGAGCGTATAGCGGAAAATGTATAGAAATATAGTTTATAATAACAGACAAAGAGCAGTAACATTGTGGACTTGGGATGAAGCGGGTAATCGTGTTGAAAAAACAATCCCCTTCAAGCCCCATATATACTTTGAACATAAGAATGGTAAAGATGGTTCAAGCATATTCAAGACCCCTTTGAAGATAAGGGAGTTTGAAACTGAATTTGATCGGAGAAAGTTCGTTCAGAGTTCAGGAATGAAGAGAATCTTTAACAATCTTCCACCAGAACAGCAATTTTTAATTGAAAAATATGGTGATCTACCTGATCAATCCGCTTTTGTGGAGCATGATCTACGAGTTTTCTACTTGGATATCGAAGTATACTCACCTGACGAGTTTCCGAAGGCTGAAGATGCTAAACATCCAGTAAACTTGATCACAATTTATGATACTATCAAGAAAAAGTACCGCACTTGGGGTACTGATAAGTACACATCGGATCGTGATGATGTAATTTATAAACATTGCCGTAGTGAACCGGAATTATTCCGTGAATTCATGAAATATTGGACTAAAAACTACCCAGACGTTCTTACGAACTGGAATGGAGATGGTTTTGATATTCCATACATCGTAAATCGCATGGAAAGACTCTTCGGAGACAAATATGCCAACCAACTTTCACCTACAGGACGAATTTGGTCAGTTGAAAAGCTTGACAGGTTCAATAATCCAATTACAGAGTGGAGTATTCAAGGTGTATCTTGTATTGACTACCTTAAAGCTTATAAAAAGTTCTCAAGAAACGAACGTGAGAGTTATACTCTTGGCTACATTGGTGAATTGGAAGTTGGAATGCCTAAAATTGATCATGAAGGTTCGCTTGCCGAGCTTGCAAATGATGATTGGGATACCTTTGTAAAGTATAACATCCGTGACGTTGAGATTATGGTCTTAATGGAGGCAGAATTGCACTTCCTAGAGCTTTGCAGGATGATTGCATACAAAGGGTTAACGAAGTTTGAGAAGGCTTTAGCGACTAATAACGTGGTCGCAGGAGCATTCGCACTACAGGCACGTAAAGTTGGTCTAACAATCCCTACATTTCAGTATGAAAAGGGTGGAAGACCTCCGGGAGGTCTGGTTCGATTCCCTGAAAATGGGTTTGCTGATGACGTAGCATCTTTTGATGCGAAATCCCTGTATCCAAACACGATTATCACAATGAATCTGTCTCCAGAAACAAAACTTGGACAGTGTACTTCAGATGATAACTTTACTTTTGTAACCACGGTTCGTGGAAAGCAATTTAAGCTTAAGAATGATGAGTTCAAAGCTTGGCTGGTGAAGAATCAGGTGTGTAGATCGGTGCATGGAACTTTATTCTCTCAAAATGTTAAGGGAATTATCCCAAGCATCATTGAGGATATATATTCTAGCCGTATTGTGTCCCAGAAAAAGAAGAAAAAGCATGAACGTGCTATTAGTAAGCTAAAATCTGGTACAGAAGAGTATGATTTACTCTCAAAACGTGTTCAAGAAGAGGATACAATGCAATATACACTCAAGATTTTGATGAATTCCATCTACGGAACGTTCGGAAACCATCATTCTTGCCTATATGACCTTGATTGTGCCGCTTCGATTACGCTTACAGGGCAAGAATCTAACCTACAAGCTAGTCTTGCAGTGAAAAACTACATCAAAAAGGTGTATAATTGTGATGATGACCTGTTGATCTACGGTGATACAGACTCTATTTACATTACATTGCGTCCATTATTTGATCATTTAGGTATTAAACTGCTTGAGAGTGAAGAACGAATAGTTGGGAAGTCTATGAAGATCACTGACGAGGCTATGAAAATCATCACGGAGCTTGGTGGAGAAGGTAATCCTGCTGATGGAGCCATTACAAAGCATCTTGAATCGTGGGCTAGAGGGACTTTAAACTCGATTGATCCTCGTTTCATGTTTGCTCGTGAAAAAATCTCAAAACGTGGCATCTTTATGAATGCTAAAAAGCGTTATGTGGTTCAGGTTGTGGATAATGAAGGGATTGCAGTGCCTGTGGGAAGTAAGAAGGAGTTCTCATACACTGGATTGGAAGTAGTAAGTTCAACATATGCGAAAGAAGTTCAGAATATGATGAAAGAAGTCATCCAAACGATGATCATTTCAAAAGATTTGACAACTTCTAACCTATCAGTTGTTGATACCTACGCCGATTTCTGTAAATTATCACCAGAAACGTTGGCTACAAGGAAGAGTGTGAAAGATCTTAAGAAGTATGCACCTAATTCTACGGGGTTCCAGATTGGAAAGGGAACTCCACAGAACAGTAAGGCATCGCTCCTGTATAATAACATGATTGATCACTTGACTTTGGGTAAGCAATATGAGAAGATAAAATCTGGTGATAAGATAAAGATTTTGTATGTGGCTAAAAACCGCTTCGGATTGGAATATGTTGGATTTAAAGACGTACTTCCTCCTGAATTCGGGATGTCTCCAGACTACAGAAAGCTTTATTTGAAACATGTTCATACTGTAGTTGAAAGAATGTTCCATGCGGTGTCGTGGAATGCGACAGATCCTACTAAAAACTATGAATGTGACATAATCTCAGAGTTTAGTTAGAAAATAATTTAATGTTGGATGACTCATTAACACAAAAAAAGCCATCAGTATACTAAGGAAAAAGAACAACATGAAAAATGAAATTATCGTATTTTTGGACGGTGTTAGCCGTACAATTGCGGGTGTGAAAATCGCTGATAGCGATACTACTATTACAGTAGAGAACCCAGTTATCGTAAATGCTATGCCGAATCAAGACGGTCAGATGACCCTTCAGTTGATTCCAGTATTCTTCCGTGAAGTTTTGGAAGATCAGAATCAGGTGTGTGAATTCGAGTACCAGAAAACTCAGATTACGCAAACCAACATCTCAGACATGAATAAGCAGATTACTATGCAGTATAAAATGCTTTTCAAGCCAGTTCCAACGCAGGTTGACGCTGGAGGCACTGATAAAGTTGTAGATTTGTTTGATGAGGAAGCAGGTAATGAGTAAGGGCAAGATTTCTGCCCTAGACATTCTTAAGGACTTCGCAAAGGATGAGGATTTCGCTATCTCAACCTTAGAATCTGAACCAATGGACATTGAAAATGACTTTTTGGATACAGGTTCTGCAAGTCTGAATGCAATTCTTTCGGGTTCCACCAAGGGTGGGATTCCGAAAGGTCATATTACTGGGTTCTATGGACCTAGTGGATGTGGCAAATCGTTCGTAATCGGAAAAGCAATCGCATCTGCACAATTGAAAGGTTATATTCCGATAGTAATTGACACAGAAGGTACTTGGGATGGTCGTGCATCAGGATTTGGTATTGATATTTCAAACTGTATCTTGATTAAGGAAGATGTTATTGAGACAATTCGCAATAAAATCATCCAGATTATTGAAAAATATGCAACTCATCTAGCCAGTGGTGATGTAAAATTCATCATTATATTGGATTCGATTGGTGGATTGCAGTGTCAGAAGGAAGTTGATGATGCATTGAAGGGTCATAATGCTATGGACATGGGAACTAGAGCGAGAGTTCTACGAACTTTGTTTAAAGGCTTGACAACGAAGTGTTCAAGGTATAGAATACCGTTTGTTTGGAGTAATCATTGTTATGATGATCCTTCAGCGTTTATGCCTAGTGCTATTCAGAAGATGCCCGGAGGTAAAGCCCCTTGGTACTTCTCATCAGCAATTGTCATGATGCGTAGAAAGGAAGAAAAGACTGAAGAAACGGGAACTATGATGCGAAATCAGGGTGCATTGCTCCCAATTGAGTGTGTAAAACAACGTTTCGTCCGTCCATTCCTGAAGGCTGAAATGAGTATTAACTATGCAACAGGATTAAAGCGTTACCACGGTATGTTTGAGATCGGTAAAGATCTTGGTGTCATTGAAGGCAACAGGTCATACACCCTTTCAGACGGATCTGCCCTTGGTTATAAGAAGGCAATTGTGGGGAATGCACAACTATGGGAAGAAACAATTCTTCCTATACTCGACCCGATCATCCAGAAGGAATTTGGATTCGGAAGTAAAGAAACAACGGAACTAATGGAAAGCTTAGAAGTTGACGAAGACTAATAAAATAGATCTAGATTTCTTTGAAAACGTGATACTAGATAATTGCTTCAAGAATGAAGCTTATCTAGCTTCTATTATAGACATCACATCCCCTGAATATTTCAGGGATGTTGATGTTAAGAAGATATTCAGCGTTTTCAAATTATTCTACGATAAGAGAGCAAGAATACCGACCAATGATGAGTTAAAGGTTTACTTCGAACATAGTTCGATTAAGTTGGCGTTTAAAAACGTACAATCAACCCTCAGACAATTGGGTGAATATGGTGAAGATGAGCTAATTGAGAACACGGAAACCTTCATTAAGGAGCGTGGGTTTGAATTAGTACTTGAGGATGTAGTTAACAACTATAACCAACTTGACCTTAAGAACAATTCAATGGAAGTTTTGGGTCGTTTTGACTCAGTATGTAGTATTTCACTCAACACAAACTTGGGAATGGACTACTTCAATGATATTGAACAGTTCACAGATAGGTTGGATGTTGGAGAATCTTACATTTCAACTGGATTCTCATGGTTAGACAAGAAACTTGGTGGTGGATATAGGGAAGCAGGTAAAGCCTTATACGTATTCAGTGGTGCAACCAATGCAGGTAAGTCTATCATGCTTGGTAATTGCGCAGTTCAGATGGTCAAAGCAGGTAAAAACGTAGCAGTAATCACTTTAGAAATGTCGGAGGACATCTACGCCTCCAGAACTACAGCACAGTTGGCACGAATTCCCATAAGAGAACTTAGTGAGGAGCGTGAAAGCGTTGTAGCATACTGTAAACAGCATATTAAAGCTAATGATAATAGGCTGATGATCAAAGAATTCCCGAACAACTCAATAAAGGTTGCAGGAATTCGCAACTATTTAAACGAATTAAAGAAGCGTAAGAACTTTACACCAGATGCAATCGTGATTGACTATCTAAATTTGCTTTGTGCGAACAATCCAACAGGTCAATCATATGCGGATATTAAGACAATTACTGAAGAAGTACGTGCATTATCATACATTTTCGGATGTCCAGTAATCACAGCTACTCAGTTGGGTCGTGAAGCATTCAATGTTGAAAATCCCGGCATTGAAACCACCTCCGAAAGTATCGGAACTGCACAAACTGCTGACGTTCAAATCGCTGTTTACTCAAAAGAAGAAGACCGAGCAAATGGGATGATCAATATCGGCATACAAAAGAACAGATATGGAGATAATTACGGAACCAAGTGCTTAAACATTGACTGGGATACGTTATACGTTGAACAGTTTCAAGACGATGAAGAAGACGATAATGGTGAAATTGAGAATTTCCTTAATGATGCTGAATCTTCACTACGGAGTTTAGAGATTGGGTAGTTGACTTTCGTGACTATTTGGTAAATAGTTATATGAAAAAGATAAAAGTATTTACTAACAATGACCTCGATGGAGCAGGTTCCCTTATGCTGATAAAATGGGCATTTGGTGAACTTGTTGAAATTGACCATTCTGTTACAAATATCTTTAACCTTAGAAGAGAGTACGAAAACTTCGATCCTGATGATTATTCAAAAGTGTTCATTCTCAACATGGTTCCAGATTTTGAGATAGACGAAAAAACGATGATTTTCTCTAAGGCAGAATCCTTAGAAATGCAGTATAAAGGTAAAGTTGACGTTTCTGTCACTACGACAGATTTGATTCAAAAGTTCTTTAAAAGATCATTATCTAATTTGACCGAAAAACGGCAGAAATTTGTGGATACAATCCACTCATTATATGTTGATGGTGGGTCTAAGAAGGAAGTGATGAAATTGAACGCTGTTTTCAGCTATGGAAGAAACAAGCTTTCGGCATTTTATGACCGATTTGCAGACGGATTAGAAGATTATACTGATGAGGAAAATACCATCATCAGCCACTATTCTAAGAAACTTGCAATGACGTATAAAAGGTTGGAAACCTATGAGCATAAACGGAATAAAGGCGTGTATATAGCCATCGTTCCAGACATGGATCATAAGCATGAAATTTTAGACTTGCTTTTTAAGAAGCTTTCGCCTAAGATGGTCTTTCTAGTGGATTTACATAATGGCTTTATCAGTGTCCGAAAAGATGATTCCGTTACGGTGGACATGCACAAACTCTGTGAGACTATGATTAGTGGTCGAGCAATGAAGAATTGTGCAGGAGGAAGATATACAGAGAAGTTTCTTGACTTCTCAAAGGCGTTCATGTAATATGTCTAGAATTGAAAACGATGTGGGTAGACTGCAAGCGTACAATCCTTACAATACGATTGAAGAGTTAGAGTTGGATGATGTTATCGGAAAATTCGTCACTTTGGTCTGGTTGGTAAAGGATAAAAAGCTTACTAAAACCACCTTCTTTGTTGAGATTGTTGAAAACGATACCATCAGGGAAATATTTAAGAGTATTTGTGGGTGTGATGATGACGTTGAATTGTACAGGGAACTGTTAATTCGATATCCATCCATTAGCGAATCAAAATTTATTAAAACTAGAATTAAGAAACTTAACTTATGATAACAAATTTAGAGAAAAGCGTATATAATATGTATTTGAAGACCTTAAGACAGTCTCAAGATAAACCATATAAGTTGCGGAAAGATTTTAAAGATTTTGAGAAAAATCCAAATTACCCACATATACGCAAAATCTCTAATTTGTTCAAATCTTGCCCTCATATCTCACTTGATGATTACTTCATTGCACCTTATAAGGTGTATGAGCTTGATGATGAGGATAAGGTTTATACACTCCAGTTCTATGGATCAATGAAAGCACTGGGTTGTTATAAACAATACATGAATATTAAGGAACTATGTAATCCTGATGAAGAACATCAATTAGACTTCATTAAGCGTTCCTTCCAATTTATTTTAAAATTCTGCATGGACAATAAAATCTCATATGAAACGTATCTCAATCATAAGAAAGGGTTTACGTATGAGTGGATGAAACATTATGCAGAAAAGAAAATTAGTTTGCTGTGCCTACTTGAATATGATATTATTTATGATATGATTATGGGCATAGAAGAAGAACACAGGTCACTCCTCTTGGGTGATCTGGAAGATCGTTTTTATAAGATCAAAGGTGATTACCTGAACTCTGTAAAGGCGAGAGCAATAGTAAAAAAAGCAATAATAATACTACAGAAAAATACTAAAGATACATAGTCTAGAAGACAAGGAAAAGAAACAAAATGGCAAATGAATATAAAAACCCACTATTCGAGAAATTGAAAGAAACTTGGAATAATAACAAAAAAGGCGGTTACAAAAACGTCTTGAAGACCACTCCTGACAATACTTATATTGTCCGTGTCGTACCTGACACTGAGGATGTGTCAAAAACGTTCTTCCAGTACTACTTACACGGTTGGACTAGCTCAACGGATGGTCGTTACGTGTCCACGGTTTGTCCTACGACATACGGTGAAGACTGCCCGATCTGCACAGAGCGTTTCCGTCTATGGAACAAGGGTGATGATGCCTCGAAAGAGTTGTCAAAGAACTTGGCTCGTAAAGAACGCTACTACTCAAACGTGTATGTTGTAGATGACCCTACAAATGAAGAAAATAACGGCACTGTTAAGATCTTCGGATTTGGTCGTCAGATTAAGAAGATTATCGATGAAGCAATTGAGGGCGATGATGCCGAGGAAATCGGTGGTCGTATGATGGACTTCACTAAAGAGGGTTGTAACCTTCGTATTAAGGTGGAGAAGAATAAGGCAGGATTCCCGAACTATGACCGTTCGAAATTCGTAGTGCCATCGGCTGTTTCCATTAGTTTGGACGATGCTGTGGCGCAGATTCATGACTTTGATCCACTTCTGGTTCGGAAGACTCAGGATGAGATGAAAGACATGTTGGAAAATGCACTTTACGGTGCGGGTGAAATGCAAGAAGAACCTTCTAAGCCTGTCAAAGAGGGTGTAAATGCAATTGATGAACTTGTAGGAAAAGCAGATAAAGAAGAGGAAGACATTCCTATGGATTTTGACTCTCCTGCTGACGAAGAGGACATCCTTGCAGAATTGGATAACCTATAGGATTAACAATGCCCGATAAAAACAAACCAGACTTGGATTTACTAGCTTTGGCAGGTTTTACTAAGGCTGGTTTGCGGGATATTGATGGTTCCAGTGTGGGCAGTAATGCCCATGCTGATAAAATTAATTTACGTGAAATGGCAGGAGTTGACAAACCGAGAAAAATGCAAGGTAAAGCACCAAATTTATTAAGAGGTATGGACTTTATTGACATGCCCAAATCAAAACCGCTAGGACAGGTGGACATGGATGGTATGGAATTGCCAGAAATGCCCCAAGAACGTCCTGTGGACTTCGCTCCTGTACCGCAGGAACTACAACAACATGTGCAATCACAACTTGAGAATCTTAACGATAATCCAAGGGAACGCACAGTTGAGCCATCGGCTCCAATACCAACCCCATCTCCAGAGATGGACTTTGATCTGTTCCAATTTTCTATGATTTCTGACATGATTAAGAAATTTGACATTTCCATAAAAGCTATGGATAGTGCAATGGCAGAAATGGTTCAGAACCGTCAGATGTTGATAGAGTTGATCAAAGGTGATACGAAATCAAAAGAGGAAAGCGACAATGATCAAACCTGACCCTAATAGAGTGATAGATGAGCTTAAGAGTGACGTTAAACGCCTCAAGGAAGATCTCAAAAAAGAGCAGAAATTGACCGTTTCAATGAAGAAAGATTTAAACATATTGAAAATTGAACTAAAACGATTAAACACAAGGATGATAAGCAATGAAAATGACATTGGACACCTCCGTTCTAAACGCTAAGATCTTAAAACCTCTTAGTAGAATCGTAGATGATTGCATTCTCACAATTAATGAGAATCATATTGAATCCATTGCAACAGTTGCATCGGGTGGTATCATCATTTATACCAAATATAACGTAGATACTGACATAGACGATGAAATCGATCTTAACATTAAGGACATTTCCAAGCTTACGTCAGTATTGAATTGTATTAAAGGTCAGACGATTGATATGACGGTAGAACGTGACGCACATATCAAGTATAAATCTGACGAATTCAAGTTCAAATTCGGTCTTACGGAGGACGGAGTGATCCCGAAACCGAAGCTGAAAAAAGACAAGCTTGAAAATATCAAATTTAATACGTCCACCCCCTTGAAAGTGAAGATTTTTTATGATATCTTAAAAGCATCATCATTTATCAAGAGTGATGATGTTAAGTTATACTTCTACACGAAGTCTGATGATGATGGAAGTGGGTTGTATTGTGATATCACGAATAAGGTTATCATAAACTCTGACTCTATCACTATTAAATTAAGTGATGATTATGACGGAGAAGATATAAGTAAGGAACTTATTTGCGACATTGACCATATTAGGAAAATGAATATTCAGAAGGATAGTGATATCTATATGTATTTCAATTCTGAACGAGGATTCACGATCTTTGACCTGATTGATGAAGCAGGACGAGTAAGATATATCTTACCAACTTTAAGTAAGTAAATAATAACAACCCAAGGAATACAAAATGCAGAACAAACTAGCAAAACAAGCATATTTCATCAAGCGTCTACGTGATAGTGGATACCACGTTGAGCGTCTATTCGCCGCTTATTCAAAATCTGATCCACGTATGTGGACGATTATCATCAATCCGAAAGGTGCGAGTCTGATGTGTACTTGTTACGCAAATAACGGTGAGGCAGAAGGAATTGCCCCAACATCAAGATGCTTCTTTGAAGTATTTGACGGAGGTCAGTATATACCGGGCCGTCTGGCAATTGATACTAACAGTATCGAGGTGTTGATCACCAATCTTGTTAATTTTGGCATTGAGCCAGTTAATGAGATTACCAAAGTATCCGTTAAGCGATAAAAACAAAAGGCACTCTTAATTTTAAGAGTGCCTTTTTTGTTAACTTGGTGGTGCTGTTGGAGCAGGTCCAGCAGGATGTTGCGGTGTAATATACTCGTGAGTATGTGTTGCTCCAGATATCCCTGCGGATACGTGGTCAACTGACGCAGTAGAAGTACCTGTAATATTTACATCACCATCTACATTCACATTACCATTAATGTTTGTGGTAGGAGTTGTGATGGTTAACGAAGTACTTGCATCAACCGTGATACTTCCATCCCCATTTACAACAATAGTAGTTCCACCACCAACAACAACGTTGATAGTCTGACCAACTTCAAGATTCACCGTTTCTCCAACATTCGTATTTGATGTTTTCTTTACAGTTGCATACTTATGTTCTTCAACTAACTCGTAAGAGTCCTTGACTGCATAGGTAGAATTGTAATCATTCAACATCTGAATGTTCGATCCACTGAAATGTGACATGCGAATCTCTTCGGTATCGTCCGTATCAATAAATTCCAAAGTGTGTTTGTTAGTATTGATTACATGCTTGTTCTGATAAGGTTCCGAAGCAACGTTTGAGTTCTCATAATCAGTAGGATAATCCTTTTTAAAGACATCCTGCCACTCTGCTTTACTGTGAGCCGTTCCAAAGTAAACTGGGAAGCTTGTATTACCTTGCTTGAACATGACGTATACGTGAGTACCCACGTTAGGAATAGTATAATGACCACCAGCAGTTCCCGAATAATCGCCGGGAGTGTACACTGATTTATCAAAGGCATCCATAGGTGGACTCGCTACTTTATCATCAGACGGTCTGACAAGCGGTATAGGCGTTTCCTTATCATTAAGTTGGGTCGTACCACCTCCCATAAGCCCTTGAGCGCACTCGCACCACGGAAGGTCTTCCTTAAGCTGTTCTAGAATAGCCAAAAGACTGCCATCAATAAACGAGAACTCTTTATTCTCAATAGTATTGTTCCAATTATCATAAACAGTGTTTGTGATTCCGGGCACGTAAACTTTAACTCGACCCATTTTATCTGGATCGTTGTTCTGAATTACTATTCCGGTATATATTGTATGATCTTTCATTATCTATTAACGTCCTTTGTTTCAATCTTCTGTTTGGCTTGCTCTGTTCCATCTGGATACTTAAACGCATCAGACATATTAGGCTTAACTGCCACTAATTTATTGGTATAAGTACTGGTTGTAATACTATGAGTAACACCAACCAAGAACCAAGTGCCTAAGAACCTATCTTCCCAGATTCCTTGGGTATCTGTTTCAGAGTAAATCTCCACAAACGATCCCGGTGTCCTATACGGAAGTCCCAAAGTGTCCATTACCAACGAATCGTTCAACATCAACGAAGCTTCTATCGTCTGCATAACAACAGAGGTAGGTTGTAGCCCATATTTCTCAATAACATTGTAGTTTTCAATTTTACGTTCATTCAAAACCAACAATGGAGATCTATTTCCTTGAGTAAACCCATCTAGCAACTTAGTGTAGAGTGTTCTAACATTCTCAATATGGGCATCTTCAATGTTTGTTAAGAATCTGCCACCTTCAGCATCGTATCCTGAAAGCAATCTACTATTGATCTGGGAGATGCTATCAGCCCCTGACATTTTATTGTACTTATATGTTAGGATATTGCTGATACTTGGAATTTCAAATGTATTATTCCCATCGCTTCTAAAAGGTACGATACCGTTATTCGGATTAGTAGGGTCGGTGAATCTCATACGTTCCCTTAAGGTGTCTTTATATCCTTTAAAGATTGCATCATATCCCACCAGTTTAAACTCTCGCTCAAATCTGTCAAAGTAGAAGTACTCTGGATACCCACCGGGATTTATACAACCCCCTAATAGAGTATCCAAGTCGTTTAAAACTGTTGAAGATGGTGGAGATACGTAAAATGATTTGTTCGCACACATACCCCAATCGTCAGATACTGGAGCATTCATCTTAGTCTCTAGGATATACTTTACGATTTCACTATTAGGTACACTACGATCTGCATTGCTTAAATTAGGAACATCTTTAGGTTCTTCATTCTTAGCAGTACTATTCTTGTTGGACAAATACTCACCAGTAGACACACGCAGATTAGAATTCAATGCAAGATTGTAATTATAATCCCAGAAGTATATCTTCTTAAGCTTATTGTCAATACCACCTCGTGTCAAATCTTCAGTATCATATACGATACCATCAAACTTCAAGAACATCTTCTCTGATGGAAAATGCTCAAGGGCTTTCTTTGACTTATCAGTGTTCGCTTCCATCTTCGGAGTGAGGTCAATGGTGATCTGGTCGGTTCCATCCATTCGGAAATAGAAAAACTCACTGTTCTTCACATCTTTCTTTTCCTTATAGCGTTCCAATTGTTCAAAATTATTATCGTAGATTAAATATCCACGGAATCCCCAGTTCAAGAATGATTCCTCAATCTCTAATGCGGTAAATAAAATCTTTGGAAGTTGAATACTGCCAGATGAGTTCGATAATGTAATGTTGAACACATACTTAGTATCATTTAATGTTAAAATATTCTCTTCCATTACTCGCCTTTAATCGTTGTTAAAATATTCTGGGTGATGTCTGGGGTGAAGATCCTAAGAACTGTTCCCGGCTCAGGAAACAATAATGGATTCTGTATATTATTCGCCACACAAATAATCCACCACAATTTAACATCAGAATAGACATTATGAGCCAGCAATGTCCACGTATCTCCCGGTTTTACGGTATAATTGAAGAAAAATCTACTATCAACTTCGTCAGGGATATTTACTTTCCTTAATATATTATAGAAATAATCTCCATCGGTAGTCCCGTATACTTTGAACAGGTTCTCATAGTTCTGGAAGAATATCTTTTCCTTAATATCTGCAATATCATTTCTCTTCATTAAAATAGTCCTCTAGCCTGATTGACTGCAATATCAGTGGCACTTGATGCCTTCCTAGTTACGTCACCAACAACATTTACAACATTAACCTTTTGATAATCAAACACACTATCATAGATTTCTCGTGTTTCATTGTGAAGTTCTGTCACGTTGACTGTGATCTCATACGCATCTGGGATAATTGCCTGAATAGTTCGAATCTCGCCATTAGAATCTGGAACATCCATACTCTTAGTATTTAACTGTCCGATATTCTGCACACTGATGTTCAAAACAACAATTGGCGCATACCGAACGCCGGGAATTTGTAACGTATAATAACATGGTGGCAACATGGTTGCGAACGATGTTCTATCTGGTAGGTTATTGTAGATCAATGTCCGAACTAGATTGTAATTCTTTGGAATATCTTCCATCGGATTGAAGGTGTTGTATAAATGGAACGTAAATGAATATGATGCAGGGGTTGATCCTTTCCACACCCTACGTTTTTCAATCAATCCACGTTGGAATAGACTTCCAAATCCTTTAATTGCATCTGTGATAGGAGCAGTTAGCGATGCACCTTCTTTAGCATTAGCTTCGCCCCATGAATTTCCAAGCATATGGTTATATGGATTGAAGAATGGCAATTGGAATATGTTCTGAGTCAAGGCTCCACTGTATATTTTCAAATACGGACTGACCACTGCACTCTCACCTTCTAATTGGTTCTCCATTACAGCATTCTTAGCAGTATTATATGCACGTACAACCTGTTCCTTTGTATATTTCAAATCCTCTAGCAATGGACCTTCAGTTGCCTGATATTCTATAAGCCGACATACTGGAATTTCCTTGATGAAATCCTGATCTGCTCCGTTTATACCCCAACTGTAATCGGAATACACATTACCTTCACCAACTCCTAACGTGCGAACGTTGGCAACCCGTGCGCCAGCTTGTTTTGCAAGCTTCTGCCCTGCTGAGTATTCATCTTGTTCTGGTGTAAGTGGTTTATCTGGTTTATCTGTTTTTATTTCGGCCATTTTTATCCTCTATCCCTATATTGTAATCTAAATGAATGTGACGAGTCTGTTGTAGCCTCTCTTATACCACCCATATCAAGGGCGATGCCACCATCTCCACCTTGCGGTGTTGGTTTCTCTACCAATTGTTTCAACAATTCTATCTGTTCCTGACTTGCTAGGTATTGTTCTTTAGCACTCTTCTGCTGTGCTTCGGCATTCCTAGCCAATAGTTCATTACTCTTCTTAATAGCTTCTTCAGTTTCCGACTGATTGAATTCAGGGACTGCAATTAATGGAGTTCCAGATGATGCAGAAGCAATTGCCTTCGCTTGCGCCACCCTTTCTTCTTCAAGATCCTTCACAATCTCAGCTTCTTGCCCTTTATCGAACCCCTTCTTACCACGCTTCCACCAATTCTTGATGTTATCCCAAGCATCACTCAACCATTCTCCGATAAAACCTGTAAGTTTTTCATGAAAATCCTTTATACCTTTCCATGCTTTACTTAATCCCTCTTTAGTAAAGAATTCTTTAATTCCTATCCAAAGGTCTTCAATAGTACTCAAGAATTTGGCATTTAGGTTTCCGATAAAATATCCGATACCTTCCAAAACTCCATCTGAGAACCCTGCTGTTAATTCTCCCCACTTTTCTGAGAACCATGCACCTATTTTGTCAAAGGTGTTTGCGATCTTTTCACCACCGATCCAACCTAATAGACCACCGATAGCGGCCCCAATCAAACCACCAGCAAGTACGCCAACAGGTCCACCAAGTAGCCCAATCCCTGCACCAATCATTGCATATTTGCCCATGCCAGTGAACGCACCCTTCAGACCATCACCAGTTCCACCAAGAATTCCACCTAATACCGAAGACACTTTAGAAGTTCCCCACTCATCAGCTTTCAAAAATCCTTTGATTCCGTCCATTACTGCCCAAAGAAGACCACCCGCAAGCAGACCCGCACCGCCAAGACTCTTAACCATTGAAGGATTGAGCCAAGTA
>Ga0208299_1000710_pt1 | contig 28810 bp, 36 predicted proteins | sample 15_taG_FD_184089 | JGI IMG/M metagenome (GOLD analysis project Ga0208299, IMG submission 184089) | Marine viral communities from the Subarctic Pacific Ocean - 15_ETSP_OMZ_AT15312 metaG (SPAdes) (version 2) | ecosystem: Environmental > Aquatic > Marine > Oceanic | place: Pacific Ocean | collected...
GGTGATTACTACACTTTTCATTTAGTCTCCCTTTAAGATTCTGTGGCTGTCAGAATCAAAATGTTGTGTGGAAAACTCAAAAAGCTCGGTATCTTCCAATGCTATCATCTGGTGGCGTAGCCCGCGAAACACATGAAAATTATCTCCGGGTCCAAGAATTCTTTCCGAGGCTCTCGATAGATCGTCATCTGTTGAATATTTAACCATTATCTTGCCGGATTGAATATAAAACATTTCGTCTTTTAATTCATGGTAGTGCCATGAACATTTCTTTCCCTTGACAAAATAAAGGAGTTTACCACAATATTCCTCACAATTAACGATCCACTTTTCAAAGCCCCAGCCTTTAGGGACAAACTTAATAGGAGTATCAATAGTATTTTTTAAAAGATGTTCTCTCATTTTTGATCTCTGTGTAAATTTACCTGCTGACTTATCCAAAGATACGTTCTTTCCATTCCGATTCTTAGGGGCTCTGAGACTTTCCAGCCGATCATACCCTCATAGAGTCTATTATCTGAATTTCTTCCGTGAACACCAAGAGGACCTTCGATGTTTTTAATGCCCAAGTTCTTGCCTGATATGTTTATCGCAAGTTTGGCAAAGTCTTGAATGGTTATCATCTCTTCCGAGCCAATGTTGACCGGTCCTTGGAAATCAGACTCCATAAGGCGACGAGTCGCCTCAATGCATTCATCAATGTATAAGAAAGATCTGGTACGTGAACCATCCCCCCATACCTCAATGAGTGTACCATCTTCTGCTTCTGTGACTTTCCTGCAAAAAGCTGCTGGTGCTTTTTCTCTGCCGCCCTGCCATGTGCCCTCTGGTCCGTAAATGTTATGATAACGGGCGATTCTCACGTCCAGATTGTGATTTTTGGCAAATGCCAAATATAACCTCTCGCTAAATAGCTTTTCCCAACCATATTCAGAATCAGGCGCAGCAGGATATGCACTATCCTCTGAGCATTTGGGGTTGCTCGGATCTAGTTGGTTATATTCGGGGTACATACATGCAGAAGAGGAATAAAACACTCGTTTAGCTCCTGTAGCTAATGACTGCTCTGCGACCAACAAATTGATGAGAGCCGAATTGTGCATAATGTCAGCATCATTTTCTCCCGTAAAGATAAAGCCTGCACCTCCCATGTCTGCTGCAAACTGATAGACCTGATCAAACGGTCCCTGATCATGCTGCATAGACCTCTGCACCACTCCTCTGTCCCGCAAATCTCCGCAAATAAAGTCATCGCACACTTCGACAATATCGAAAAAGTCGTGGTATTTGATATCTACTCCTCGAACCCAAAACCCTTCACTTTTAAGACGCTTACACATTGCGCCTCCAATAAAGCCCCCTGCTCCCAACACCAATGCTTTTTTCATGCTATCTCCTCGTACACAAATAGATCACCATACAACGCTTGAACTTGTCTAATGGTATCTGGGTTTTCTCTAATCGTAATATTGTATCCCTCTCTTGCAATTCCGACTGCGAAAGCAAGCTGCTGAGATTCCTCTATAATGGTCGTACCCGGCTTGTACGTCACAGTATCAAGCACCACAGGGATTTTTGGATCATTTCGAGATACGAAATTTGAGATCTGAAAAGATAAATGCTTTTCATTGATTTCATCCGTGGCAATGCTGATATCAGAGGGCATCCCAATATCTCCCGCATAAATACTCAGTGCTCGATTGTCTCTCGGAAAACATGGACCGCCATAACCATAGCCGTAACCAAGGTAACGCGGTCCAACCCTAGAATCGCTACCAATAGCCGCCAAAACAACATTGGGGTCTCCACCTGATTTAATCACGATATCACCAACCATATTAGCAAAGGAAATTTTTGTCGTGACATAACAATTAAGAGCGATTTTACAAATCTCAGCCTCTGTTCGTGACATACGACAAATTCGGGGCACATTGACAGTATGGCTTTTATAAATGTCTTGGAGCGTGTCTCCTATCTCTCTGGAACCTTCTCCGATAAGAACCATATCTGGTCTCGCCTGATCTCTTAAGATAGTTCCCTGCGCGATAAATTCGGGGTTATAGCTAACCGTGTAGTTATAATCTCTAAGACGCTGCTCCACGGTGTCGCAATAACCCGGCATGGTAGTACAGCATATTACTAAGTGTTTTTGCGTCTGCTGAACTCCGAACTCTTTTAAGGAGTTCACTAAATTATCGACTTGTGTGTGGCTATATCGCCCGTTCTCCAGTGACGGAGTGGCAACTACCACAAACAATATATCAGAATGATGAAGGGTTTTCTCGATATCTGTAGTGACTTTGAAGTTAGCTGCATCACGAAGCATGACTTCAACACCCTGCTCGGGGCTCTTGAGTGTCCTTTCGTTGATCTGAGCTACATATTCAGGATTAATGTCACATCCCATGACATCATATCCCGCCTTCTCCAGAGTTAAAGAAAAGCATAGTCCGAGTCTGCCGATTCCAATTGTGGATATTCTTTGCACCCTACCCTCCGACCTTGTACACAGGAATGCTCTTCATCTTGTGGGCATTCGCTTGGTTAAACTTATTGTATATTATAATAACCTCTTTTTGGCGATTAGTCAAGGATGAACCTGTATCTTCTTCAATGTTTTTCGCCAAAATCATATTAGCCTCCATGTTGGCGGGTAAAAACCCAACGAAGCCCTTCCATCATCTGGAATAGAATAACTTCTTGGCGCTACGACTATTTTATTGGGGTTATCATTTAAAAATGCTGCCCACCATCCAAAAGAAGTCATGTGGCAAGCAATATTGTGGTCACACTGGCGCATAATCTCAAAATCAACGAGATCTTTATTACCCTCGCAATAATAAACATTATCTCCCTTGAAATTTTCCTTGCACCATTCAATATCGCTTTGGTTATGAATGTCACCCTTTCGACTGCCCCCCGAAAATACTAAAAACTTAATATTTCTATTATCAAACACTTCGAGCGCTGGGTAGAAATACTGCCCAAAGGCACTGTCTTCACAAAGAACATCCCCATCGCCATAAAAATTGGCATACTCGGGGTTCGTGCCGTCCACGTTGTCTCCCCTTCTCATGTGGACGCTTACGATATCTGCATTTGCATCTCCAGAGTTTCGGACGTTGTTCAAGTAAACAGACGCCTTCTTTCTAATAGGGTCCGCTAGAGTAAATTCCTTACGAATTGTATCCTCGTACTTAGAGAAATATCCGTAGTTCTGAAAATATCCTACAAAATCTGTATTAGCAGGGGCTCCAAAAACTTCCGAATAAAACTGAGCGTGATGCGGCTCCTGAAACCGATATTGAATACGAGAATAGTCTTGAGGTTCCAAATATTCACACTCTAAATTGAAACTTCCTAAGTAGCACTTCTGGCTTTGCCATTCCACTGTCTGTGGATCGGGGATTTTTATCTTACACCCCTTCTCCAAAGAAATAGATCTTAGTGCTGCATACTGGAAAAGTTGGTTCCCAAGCCTTCCAAGCCTTCCGAGTTCTGTGAAGGTGACCATTTATTTTCCCCCAAACAGCTTAAATTCAGTCAGGTCTCGGTAAGGGGGATCTTCGGGCAAATCTCGCCTATAGGAAGGATAGTTTTGCATGAGCATCAGACCTCTTGTAGCCTGCTCTGGTGTCATATACATATTCCACCCCATCGAATCGATATCATCTTCTTGATAACGGACACCCTCACTCCTCCCCTCGTATCGAGCTTCCCGAACCCAATCCACAAGATCCTCGCTATCGGTAAGGATCATCCCCCCTTTTCCGATTTTAAGGTGCTTCTTGATGTGGAATGACAGACACATATGAGAGCCGGGGACATACATCCCTGAAGTCAATCGCTTTGCGGCATCCCAAATTGGATATGGCTTAAGTTGATATACCCCTTCCCATTTGATATCCTCAAGGCTTACAGCCCCACCAGCCTGAATAATTGATTGAGGAACTGAAAGATAGGTGCGCTTGGGAATCGTTACCTCTTGAACTTGGAGATATTTGCAACACAGGAACAAAGCATTCGTGCAACTGTTCACCGAAACGGCATGGGGCGCACCTGTATAGTGCGCCATTTCTTCTTCAAACATTTTTACAATCTTGTAGGGATTATGAAGCATCTGGCTCTCCTTCTAATATAAATTCATCTAACAACTTTTTCCACTTTAAAGTTACATTTTCAAAATTGTGATATTGCTTTACAGCCGATGGGCAATTCTTAGAAATCTCCTCCAAATTGGGAGACCTTAAAAGCTCAAGAGCGCGGTCAGCCATTTCTTTGGTGTCCAAATTTTTGACGAGGTATCCCGTCTTTCCGTTTACCACCATATCTCCAGCCACTGAGCGGTCAAAAGAAATTAGAGGGCACTCGTTGCGTAGACTTTCAGAAACCATCATAGGTCCGGCATCTGAAGTGGTCGTGGAAAAGCCAATATCTGCCATTTTATAAGCCATCGCCATCTGCTGACGAGTTTTGAGGTATCCAGTATTTGCCACCTGAAATGGTTGGCTTTGCGAGAGCGGCTTAGGAGGGACCGGTCCAACATTCAGTACCACCGTGTTTGAGCGCTCTTCGGGACTCATTAGGTCCCACATGTATTTGAACACTTCATCTATCAAGTTCCTGCCTTTTCTCAAGACATATGGAGAAGTCGTCCCCCATAACATCACTTTCTTTTCTACGGGTAGACCAGCCATTTTGCGAACTTCTTGCTTAGATTCGGCACAATAGGGGATATCATTGGGGATTGGCAATAGCACAGTACGGTTGCCGCTAAAGATAGAGCTATTTGGGACCAAAGTCAAGCTATAGCTGGAAACACCAGCAATAATGATGGGGACATCCGAGAGATATTTCTTTTTAGCCTCCATCAACTGTCGCGAACTGTCTTCGAGACTACTATCACTTATTTGTGGGCAATTGCCACAATTTTTTGTATAGCCATCACACATTATGCTGCGCGGGTCGAGATCTAGCTCGGGAGGCAGCGGTATTGATGGATCCCGTGCCCAATCATTGGCTATCCAGTTCCCTTGAGGATGGTGTGGCGTTGGTATAATTTTGACAAGATCCGGGGCGTTAGGGTAGCTACACCCGCCGGAAAAGAGGTCATGCACCATCAAAACATAAATAATTTGACACTGATGCTCGTCATATATCGCCCTCAATTCTTCAGGAGTGTAATCCGCGCCGTAAAGAACCAAAACTTTATGGCTCGGAAGCATTTTTGCTATCTCTTGTGGGCTCGGTCTTGCCGAAGAACGCATCGGGTTGCAGACCCACGGCATGGGCTTCAAGAATGTCATATCGTCTATAAAGGTCTTGTGCTGATGAATTATCATACACGACGAATGATCGAGATCGCGGAGAGCGTTGAAGACGATATAATTGCCGCTCTCGTGAGTATTGTCGTACCCGTCGAACCCGGCGATGTGCAGTACATCTACTTTATTTGGTATTGTTGCTGTGTCTGTCACTTGAACCTCGTTCTAAATCTTCTCAAGGGGAGTATACTTTCTTTAGTGTCATTCTCAACTAAGTGGTTTATTTTAACGAGCCCTTCGCCACATACCACAACAGGCTTCCCGTCTTGTTTAAAGATTACTTTACCGATACCTCTGTTCTCAATCTCTATATCGGATAACTGCTCGACCCCGAGGACCCTTACGAGCCTACCGTTCATCAATGAAGATGCTCCGTTATAGGGAAACCCGAGAGCATTAACAAAGCGCTCTATGTAATCTGAATCTTTAGACCAGTCGATACGATAATCCTCCTTATCGCGCCACAGGCTATAAGTTACCTCTTCTTCGTCTTGTGGTTGTCCTAGAATTTTTTCACCGCTCAAAATCTTGGCAACGATATCCCTAACAAGGGTCACATAGCACTTACAAACTTGGTCAATTGCTTGCTGCAATGTTATGGGATATCCGACGGAAACAGAAGTTTGACCGATGACATTACCACAGTCAAACTTCTCAGAAGCAAAAAGAGCACTTACACCAACTTCCGACTCTTTGTTCAGGAGGCATGAAACCAACGGATTAAATCCTCTATATTTTGGCAACAGTGAATCGTGAAAAATTATAAGCTCCACATCTTCCAAATAAAGGAGCCAGCGCCATGCAACCGCAAAAGCATAATCAGTTTTGATGATGTATTTTTCGCGACGGTTAAAAAACTGTATCTCCTCTTTTATACAAAGATTCTTGATATCTTTGTAAAAGTCTTTTTGGATGCTTTTATCCTCTGAGGCTATCACAATGTCTATAGCCTCTCTGTGGTGCGTAACCATGTATTTCAGGACTTCATATCCTTTTTGACCCATCAGAAAAAAAGAAATTTTATTCACGGCTTCTCCAGAATAAAGTATTTCTTCTCGAACCCGCAACTCTCAAACAATCTTAGGCTGGCTTCGTTCCCAACTTTAACCCTAGCAAAAGCATCAGGATGAAGCTTCATTAGTTCTGAAACCATAAACTTTGCTACGCCCTTGCCTTGATGGTCAGGATGAGTTGCAACCCGGATATCTCGGTTTATAACACCAATATAACCAACCGGCTGGGCTTTGTCAAGGCAAATATAGAAATAATGACCATTCCCCCTCATAAAATCAATATGTTCTGCTTTGCAAATGTGGCGCTGTCTTATAAAGCCTATCTTTATTCTTGAATCGTTTCTAATGTTTCTGATAAATTCCCAGTAATCTGGATTGTTTTTTATTAATGTACGTGTCACCATATGTCTACCTGCTCGCCGTAAGGGCTACCGCTTTTTAACCAATAGTGGGTCAAATATCCTCGGGTGTGTTTCCAGCCTTCTATCTCCAAATAAGGATTTAGGCAACTACCAATGTCTAAGAATGTGTTGTTGGGGTTGTCCGCATAACAATCGTGAACAATAAAGTTACTCAGGCTCGCGGCGGAGCACAAAACGACATGATCTCGGATATCGTTCTCTTGGATATATTTCTTTACCTCTTCGATAGTGCCATAATTGTTGATCATACAGTTGGTCCCAATCCTAAAATCTTTCTTGATTTCAATTGGTAAGCCATCCAAGTTCGCCGACTCATTAACGACATACAGGATTTCACGTTCTTTCAGGACAGGAACCATCTCGTCCACAAAACGACGATAATTGCGATTGATCAAAAGGTTAGAAAAGGTGAGACCCTCGTCACCGCCGTGCAGCCCCTTTTGCCAAAAGAAAGCGTCTTCCCCGACATCGTTCCGGCAACATATCCCTTTATAGTATTCTGGCATCTTAGATTTAAAACATTCTACTAACTTCTGCTGATAGAATTCATGCTTCTCGGGAATAAACTCTTTTTGTTCTTCGGGAGGATAAATTCCATGCCCTTTCCGGTTACCTGTGACAAAATGATTTTCCGCCAGAATAACAGTCTCATTTCGCAAAATAAAAAGCTCGCCATCAGAGAAGCGAGCAAACGCAAAATTTTCCTTGTCTTTAAGCTTTCCAAGGAACTTATCGAACTCTTTGTCAAAATATTTTGTCACAACTCCCCCAGTAAGATATCAGCAATCATAGTTTTACTCCTCTTACAGTTTTCCAGCCTTTTCGCAAAGCTTCTTGAACACAATAATCTCTCTCTGTAAAGAATTGTTGGTGTGAAGTCTCATTGTTGTTAGATGTAGCCTTGTCATCGATTCCTAGCTCGTTACCCATGATAGAACCGTGTAACTCTCGATCTTCAGGCGGGTGCGGAGGGCAGTACGTCTTAATCCCGCCATATTTCTGAGCAGAGTAAGAAAAGTGCATGTCCTCTCCGTTGTCCCAAGTCGGAGGCTTCTCGCGCCACAGATACTGAAGCCAATCTCGCTTAAAGAACCAAGCATGACCAACCAAGTCCACTTCGGCTAGTTCGGGATTCTGAGTAGCCCATCCGGACCTCTCATGCCGCACATAATACTTATCATCCAGAATCACGCCAGCGGATCCCATGATTCCCTCGTTCCCCTCCATGGTGTCGAGACAGTTCTCAAACCACTTGGAGCCGGGAATTGTATCGTCATCAAAAATAGCAACATACTCTGTGTCTGCCAAAAGAGCACCAGCGAAGCGACCATAGAATTTCCAGTTATAATCGTTTTGGAAAACCTTATCCAGCCCCAAAGAATCAAAAGAAAAGCCTTCGTTGTCTGGGTGTTGGTTGACCCATAGCCAAATCTCTTTGGGAGGCTTAGTTTGAGAGCGGATCGCGTCAATCTGCATTTGTAGATTATACGGGCGGCGGTAACAGTTGAGGATCACAGTGATGTCTTCTGGATCTGAACTTACAGATTCCCTAGACAGGACATTGCAAACTTTGTCGACCACTTCTTCTTGTTTCGACTCTACAAAGTCGATCAAAGCCTCCCCTTTATAGTTCGGGAACCAATCCTCGTGTGTGCAGCCATTCCATTCGTTCGTGATAAGTTTGCAGCCAACCATGCGGGCTTCCATAACAACACGGCAAAAGGTTTCCAACGTTTTGGGGAAGAAAACAAGCCCTTCATAAGACGAAATTGTTTTAACGAACTCGTCAAACTTCAGAAAAGGAAGCAACTCATATTCTATATTGTTCTGTTCACAATAATCCGTAGCCTCGGGTGTGCCCTTTATGACATTTTCCGAATGTAAAACTGCGTACTTGGGCTTCTTCTCCGTCTTACAATATTTTCGTAATGCCTCTAGGTGCTCTTTGTGCCAAAGGCTACACCCGGCATTAATTACGTTCCTGATCGTGAGGTTCTTTCTCACTACCTCGGCATGGATACCAGACTGGCAAAAGACTGCCTTTGCTGCACGATAAAACCCCTCATTAACAATCATATGAGGGGGAGCCTTAAAATTAGCGAAGACCGAAGGGTTTCGATTCTTCAAATATTTGTGGTCATGCTCATAAATAATATATGACTTGCTGCCAAGAGCCGTTTTCACTTCCTCGGGCATATTGACAAAGTTTGAAACAATGAAAAAATCATAATTGTCCGCCACTTTAAATTCATGGCTACGGTAGACATCAACAAGGTGCCCACGATTGCGTAGATGGTAGATCAGGCAGTCGTTGACTAACTCTGCACCACCAATTACTCCGTCCGATAAGAAGAAGTCGGAAACAAACCCTATTCTCATCCAAATACCTTCACTACGTTGCTTTGGGTATCTGGGACCACTTCCATAATCGCATCAGCAAATTTCTTATACTGCTTTTCTGGCGAAAACTCTCGAATAATGTGCTTTTGTAGCGTAATGGCGGTCTTCTTCTTCTTTTTATAATCGTTTATAGTTTCTCTAAGCTGCCTTTTAAAACTTCCGGGCTCCGGGTAACACCAATTAGATTGCGGGTGGAGAACCCCCTCCCATTTTGCGAAATCTTGAATTGGGGCGATTGTATACGATACTTTAGAAAACATTGCCTTATTTCTAGTTTTTTTGCCAGATTTAACCGGGACATATAAGAAATCACACTGACCGCCCCAATTTGGCGCGATAACTGGCAACCCTTGGCAAGCAGCCTCAAAAATCGGCAGACCAAACCCTTCCCCGTGTGTCAAAGTGACCAAGGACTTAATTTTTGGATGAGTGTAGAGACCTGCAAGCTCATTCTCGCTCATATCGCCATGGATAAGATAAACTTTGCACTTCCTATCTTTGTACTCTTTGAGCGCCAATGATATTCTTCTTTCGGTTTCAATGCGGTCTGCAACGCAGTTTTTTCGAATATTTGTCTTCAAAACAAGACCCACATCGCGATCATAACACTCTTCGATGAACCACTTAACGGTGTTGATCAAGTTTTTACGTGGACCCCACTGGGCGACTGCTAAGAAATTGAATTTCGTCTTTAAGTCTATTTCTAACAATGCGGGCTCATATTTTCGAGTGCAATAATTAACAGTCTCGACAGGAACTTCATTTTTCAGCTCAATACTGTTGCCGTTTTGATCCTCGCCTCTCCAGTTCGTATTATCAAATCCGTGTTTCGCGTGATTAGAAACTACAATTATTTTATCCATTAATTTGGATTTTTCAATCCATAGCGGATCGATCTTATCACTTTCAATTCCGGCGGTATACCCGATATTAATCGGGGCAAGCTTCTCCCACTCGTTTGGGATCGTAATTTGTAGCGAAACATCAAAAGGAATTTTGTTTTGAATCGCGTGATTGGTCTTGTTAATGATAAAATCAAGCCACTTCTTTTCTTCTGAATCTTCGGATATCCACCCCGACTGACCCCAAGTCACAGGGACAATAAAAATATCAAACTGGTCTTCGTGTTCTCTGAGCGCTCTCACCGCAAAACGAGCCTGCTCTCCGTAGCCAGACTGGGTTAAGACCGGACCTCTTACGATAATCTTCTTTCTCATGCTATCTCCTTGAGTTCCCAACTGCTGTACTGTTTCCTCGTATCCCACGAGCCTCGTTCTTCAATAACCCTATCCACCAGTTCAACCCAGTTTTCCCGGAAGGTGTCAAAGTTATAATTCTTCTGAACGTGTGATCTACCCAGCTTTCCGAGTCTTTCCCGCTCATGCGGTGGCATATGGTAGATTGTTCGTAGGGCATCTAAGAAATCACCCTTTTTTATCCTATCTTCGTAGATATACGGCACCTGCTGAGAGCCGATGACGCTTTTGGAGCTTGGCTCAATCCCGATGCCGAACCACTGTTCGCCGTCCGTGACCTGTTCTTGCAAGCCGCCCGTGAGATTAACAATAATAGGTGTCTCGCACGAAAGAGATTCTAAAGTTGCAAGCCCAAACCCTTCTGCGTCTGAGATGTTGATCGTACAGTCTGCCAAGTTGTATAGCATAGAGAGGATTCCGGGAGGAACTTTCTGGGTTGACAGTATAACTCTCCCATCATCTGCCCCGAGGTTACGGATTAAAGATTCCAAATCCTGACCATGCTGGTCTCTGGGGTCCGTGTGCATAATTAATTGAACATTTTCTGGTCCAACCTCTTCTGCGAATTCGTTGAACCACCATAAAACAGAACCGCTCTGCTTTCTGCGGGCATTCCTGTTATTCCAAAAGAAAACCACCCTATCTTCCTTGTAGTGTTCGTTATAGTGCTCAGTGGCAAAATTTTTAATATCTTCCTTGTCTAGCCTTTTAAAAATTTCAGAATCAACAGCATGAGGCATGTAAACATTCTCTACCTCCGGTGCCACAACCGAGACTACATCTCTTGTGACCTTTGAAATCGACGCAATAACATCTGTGGAAAGATAATGCGGTCTGTTAAACATAGGTGGAGGAAAATTATCCCATACATGATAATACAACATCGGAGCTACGCATCGAACCTCGTTCTCCATGTCCCACAACCAACCATAAAATCTGGGGTCTGTCATAAACCAAATTAGATCTGGCTTCTCCATCGCGAGAGCAGATCTAATAATCTGAGGATTTCCATACCCGTCTGTGGGGTGGACGACCCAATCGTCCCCAAACCCTTCGACCTTCTGTGGCTGGTAGTCCTGGTGCTTGACAGCACCGCCTAAGCAAACAAATTTATAGCGCCCCGTTGCAAGAAGCGCTTCAATAAAGTATTTTGTTTGTGTTCCCACACCAGAAGGTGCCATAGGGTGATCAGAGATCACCAGAATCTTCTTCTTTTCGCTCATCTAGTCCCTCATAAACAATGTTTTGTCTTGTAAAATTGGCACCTTTTGCAAGATAGCCTGTTCTTGATAGCCCGCTTTTTCTCAATGTTTTTAATAGCAAGCATCAATAAGTTTGTGGCGTTATTTGTCTTTCTCTCACCACTACTCACATCAACGAACTCTACGTGGTTCTTTTTAGCCGTTCTTTTAAGAAGAGCAAAGTGAGTTTCGATGTCAGATGCATCGATACCGTGTTTTAGTGCAAAATACTTCTTGTAGAGTGTAAGTTGGTATGTAACCATGGGATCGCTACGTTTTCTCATATCCCATCCCCACGAACAGGTCTTCCAGTCTATAACGTGGTATACCCCATCCGTTGTCTTGATAACGAGGTCGACATAGCCTTTAAAATTAAAACTGGTATCCTCAATCGGGACCAACAGCTTTTCTTCTGTCGAAATGACTTCGTATCCTTCCCCAAACTTTTCTTCCACTGCGGGGGTGATATGAGGTAGGATAGTCGCCCCCTGGACACACATCTGTTCTATGAGTTTGTCATTAGTCCCCACATCATCATCTAGACTTGACAAATTCTTACCGAATTCACTTAAAAAATACTCGTCTGGGCTGAATTGCTCCTTGAGCATCTTACGATCACAGACTGAGTGCATGGCTGTACCAAAGGCTGTGTATTCGTTGCCTTTGAAACCAGAAAGCCCGTCAATACGGGTTAACTTGTGGTAATTTGGGCAGAATTTCCAGTCTTTTAATTCGGAATAAGATATGTGACGTGACAATCATCCTCCAGTAGTTTTCGGCTTTCTGGTTCTTGTTTTCTTTAACATAACCGGTTCTTTCGGTTTGTCAATTATTTTCTTTTCTTTTTTGACCAGAGGCTTGAAGGTAAAGGTGTAGTCTGTCGGGAAATTTACTTTATTACACACAGTTTGCCCACCTACAAGTTCTCCAACCTCTATAGTAGAAGAAATAATGTCAGCTACTTGGTGCCTCGTAAGTTTAATGACGCCTTTTTTAATCGGCTGTGGCTTAAGGCTTACACTAATTTCTCCGTTCTCTTGATTAACACTTTTGTTGATAATTTCAATCATTGTTCTAATATCTCCTTGATTTTTCCATACAATGTAGGGCTCGTTCTCCTTAAATAGTTTCTATCTCCTAAGAAATACACTTCAAATCCAGTGGCAAAATATTCTCTTATGGATGTCGGGGAATAAGCGTCCGGAAATAGCCCAACAGACAAAGAAGTTAGCATAGGGTAACCAACCGTCTGAAAGAGGTAATCATCAAATTCCAAATTATATTCAACGTCTGCAAAATCAAAGCCATCTGTACTAATGTTTTCACTCTCCAGGTAACTCTTTAACTTAAGCCTCTTTCTGGTGAACTCTTCTACTAATTTCCTGTCTCCTCCGTATAGAAAATATCCATACTCATCTTCTACAGCGTGAGCGATCTCGTGAACCAAGTCATCAACCATGTCATCATTGTTGGTCTGTGCATTCGTGATGTAAATTGACCCTCCCTTGTAGACGGCGTTGACGCGCCTTTCTTCAAACTCTTGAAAATTTCCTATCATTATCGTCTCAATCATGTGCCTCATAGCAAACGGTATAATCTTTTCTACCGTGTCTATGACTTGTTGTACGTCAACGCTGTCTGGAAGTGGATCTTTTACGAACACATAGCCTGTCCCAAACTGATACTCTTTTTGTTGTTTCTTGCCTCTCTTTATAGACTCTTCGATGAAAGACATAAAACTATCCGTCTTCATCTTGCTTCTCTTCTTGCTTCGCAACCATATCCTGGGTTACCGATTGCATGTCTGTAAAGGCTTGCTCATATCCACGAAGAAAATTCTCTTCTGCCAAAGCAAGGATGATTTCTGGAAATTCTTTCACCATCGTGCCAATGACCATCTCGACAGTCACCTCTTCGTTCTCGGGGCTTTCTTGTTCCCCGACGTAATTAATTATCCAATCTTTCAAGGGGCTGTCCTTCGACACCACTTGTTTGTATGTGCTGTTTTGATCTTCCATGCTACCTCCGTTGTTATTATTATAACATCTATTCTAGATTTGTCAAGTTTTAAAGTATATTTGCTGCAATTGTTGCAACTTTTGATCGCTCTCCCTTGAGGAGCGAAATGTGCCCAGCAATATCAAAATCTTTAAACTTCTGAACAGCATGGACCAAGCCATTCGAGGTCTCGTCAATATAAATATTATCAATCTGTTCGATATCGCCAGTTAAAACAATTTTCGTGCCTTCGCCGACTCTTGTCAGGATAGTTTTTATCTCATGAACGCTCAAATTCTGCGCCTCATCAATAATAATAAATGCATTGGCGATTGATCGACCTCTAATATAGGTTAAAGCCTCCATCTCGATCACTCCCTTTTCCATATATACTCCAAGGGTAGTCTGGTCCCCCATTAGAAACTTTAGATTATCTTGGATTGGAGCTAACCACGGAGCCATCTTATCCTCCATAGTACCCGGCAAAAAACCAATATCTTTACCCATAGGCTGTATGGGTCTTGAAACCACCAGCTTCTTATAAAGTGAGACTCCAGTGGTGTTCTTCGCCTCCAAAACCTGCTGCAAGCCCGCCGCAACAGCGCATAATGTTTTTCCAGACCCAGCTTTACCAACTAAAGTTACTACGGATACAGATGGGTCCAGAAGAAGATCAAGACCAAATGCCTGCTCCTTGTTTCTTGGCTTTACCCCCCACACTCCATCTTTTCGTGTGGGGACCTTCGCAAGGGGGCGCTTATCGTTCACAAATCTGGTTAAAGCTGTCTTTTTGTCGTTTGAATTAGAAACAAGCATCAGGTATTGATTGGTGTGCAGCTTTTCGCTTTCTTGGGGATCAAGAAAAACTTTCTTTCCATCATAAAACTGATCCACAAACTGGTCGTCGACTAAGACGCTTGTAAAACCTGAATAGAGTTCCGACTGACTCTTGATTACTTTGGCTTTGGTGTAATCTTCGCTCGCAAGCCCTATCGAATCACAAATAACTCGCATATTGATATCACGGCTAACAAGAATCGTTTTTCGAGAACCATTCCCCAAATCCTCTGATATAGCAGTTGTAATTATTATATGGTCTGCTATCGTTGGATCCAGGTCTGGTGAAAACTTACCCTCTCCTTCCACACTGGTTCCCCTGACCGTTAGAATCCCCTTACCCTTCGCAATTCTAACCCCTGCTTGTAAAGAGCCCCTTGATCGTAGATCATCTAGCTCCCTGATAATTCTTCTTGCGTTTGTCCCTACACCATCTTGACGCTTTTTATGTTTATCTAACTCTTCCAACACTTTCAGTGGTAAAACGATATCGTTATTTCCGAAATGATGAACACTCTCGGAATCGGTTAAGCAAACGCTAGTATCTAGGACATATGTTTTTTTTGCCATGCAGCTTTCCTTTAGGCTTGTTATTCATGAATAATTAGTCTCCCCCAAAACAAAAGCCGCCCCAGAGGGCGGCAAAAGGTGAGAGTTTTAGCATATCTATCCTCTCCGTCCATGATTGAAGTTGCGTTCCGCACTCTTCATATACACACCGGCATTTCACACCGTTCACAGACTTCCTCCCTGTTCTTGCTATCTCTAGCACGGAACAGCACGCTGTACTGTCAGTTTAGGCGTTCTGCGCTTAATCCAAGAGTTAGCAACTCTCTCATCAAGTACGCCTTGCGCTTCCATAATCTGGCATCATGTCCACACAAGCCCTTTCGGGACGGCTACTAAGTTGCCTCAATAGCCAGAGAGGCTTCCACCCCCGACAGTTGAATTCTACGGTACTACCCGCTTGCCAGACAATTAGTCTGGTTTGTCATCTAAGCCGTTGTCGCGATGAACTCACAAGTCCGCAACTACTCTCGGCAGCACTCCAGTAGTGGTACACTGGCTCTTGCCTGAAATCTCTGGATAGTATTCGGAACTACCACGCTCCTTGACCTATCCCCCTCCAAGGGCGGGCTGACAAATCATTCACTTGAATGAACGAACCCCGCACAGGGTTTTCTCTATCTTCCGGTGTGGAATCCCAAAGAGCGGCTAAAAACTCACAAGGGTTTATAGACCCAAGAACTAGGGTCTTTCTAGCAATGTTAAAGAACTATCTCTTTCGTTGTTAACAACTTATCCGATTACGGCGGGGTTGTCAAGGAAAAAGTTCATTTTTTTTATAAAGTTTCCAATATTGCCAATTTATTCTTAATCAAAGACAAATCTAGCGGAGCTACCTCGTCGCGTCGATACCAATCCTTACTAAAATCCTCACCCGGTCGGAGAATTTCTTGCCACTCTACAGAGGTCTTATATATCTCGTCACTAACCCATTCAATGCGAAAATGCTTCCATTTGTTCTCGTCGATTTGGGACTCTATGACCTTACCAAGACGGAGTTCGCCTCCGAATGCCGCCCAAACATAAAATTCACACCCTGTGTGTTTGCCCTTTTTCGGCATAAAATCTCCTAAAATTTAATCTCTGGAATTTCGACATCTTTCTTGACATATGAGCGTCCCAGATCAATAACCGCTGCTGCACCATTTTTACTCAGAACATTTGATGGCTTAATGTCAGTAAATCTTACACCGCTTTTAAATAAAAAGGTCAACGCAGACGCAATTTCATGAAAATGTTCTTTTATAGCCTCTTTGTCCAGGTTTGGAGGAGCCCAAGAAATAGATGCTGAGATTTGTTTTTGTTCGTCTGGGTCCAAAGAACCGTGCCCTTCCCAATTGAAATATTTATTAGTTAGACCCGAGCCAGAACGGACTGTTTGGTACATATCTTTCGCAGCGAATTGCATTTCAGGCGTAGAATTAGGCAAATATTCCATAATTATCGCCCAAGCGTTTGATGAGATTCTCCCAACGGCGTATACCTTGTAAATGTTCGGGTGCTCAACGCCCATTATTGTCGCGGCTGCTTTGGCTTCCGATATATCTCTAGTTATTTTAAGAACTTTATCGCCGGCTAAATAGGCAGCTCCCATTGTTCCGGTGCCGAGGTGCTTGAAGGGACCACTTATCCCAGCCCACCTGCCTACCCCTTCTATCTCTTCTGGGGATAAGCGATTCTCTATTGAGAATCTCCCTTGGTCTTCCTCGGTTAAAAATCTTTTCCAGTTTTCAAACAAATATTTCACATCTATAAGTAGTTTGCATTTTGGGCAATACTCCCAACAAAAAAACGCTCGTTGATGGATTCGAACCACCGGCACGGAGGTTAACAGCCTCCTGCTCTAACCAACTGAGCTAAACGAGCAAGAGCCAACTATCAGATTCGAACTGATGACATCCACTTTACAAGAGTGGTGCTCTAGCCAACTGAGCTAAGTTGGCAAAAAGGATGAGACACCTATTAGTTACTCGCCTTGTTCTCAGCTTTCACCGTCCCGTGCCTCCCTGCGGACTGGGGGGATTTTATCCTCTTTTGAGGAAATTCTCAAATTTACCTGATTCGTAGGATGCTCTATCTACTAAGTTTGAACTACTCTGGATTTTTCCTCCACCAACCCCCCAGAGTAATTTAATTCCTAATTTTTCACAAAGATCTATTTCTGGGGTGTTAGTTGCTGTTCTATCACCGCCGTTAGCAAATGTACCACACTTGCCTTCCGCGTGCAGCCTAGAAATAGCTTCACACACAGATCCGTCCGTGTCCTCAACTCGGGATACAGCAGTAACACCCTTAATAGACCTTACGATTTCGGCTCTCTCATCCCAAGACATAAAATAAAAACCTTTCTTGCGGATTAACCAGTCATCGCTGTTGATGACCACAACTACCTCACCCTCTAGGGATGCTCCCTGGATCATCCTAACGTGACCGTAATGAATGGGGTCGAAACCTCCTGAAACGACAACTTTGTTACTCATCTGACTCTTCGGTTAAAAGTTTTTCGATTAAGCAATCTTGGATACCCATCAATTTTGCATTTTCCATTTCACCAAAAGAAATCGTAAATACAACATAACTAGTTAGCGTAGCTACAATCGCACCAAAAATCGTCCCTACTGCAAACCCCATATACGATGCTCCCATTTGCTTTACCCATTTCATCCAAAAAAAACTCCATATTTTAATTTACTTAACTTGATGCCCTAAGTGCCTGACCCTTTATGGTAGGGGAGACGGGACTTGAACCCACATGCAACCACTTACCCACGAAACGCACCGCTTATAAGACGGCTGGGATACACCCCACTAAACTTGTTACACTAACAATATAGCAGGAACGAACGTTGATGTCAAGATTTTTTCTGTATTTTTTTATTTTATCTCTTTTTTGCCAGTGGTTGGCACAACAACCTGACTAGCTTGACGACCTCTCAATGTCAAAGGTCCGTGAACCCCCAATATGAAAGGAACTTGTTCAACATCCCTTTCATATTGATTGCTCAGTACACCAGACTGGTATGTTACAATACTAAAGTCGCTGGAAATTGCTGCCTGTGCTATCCCTTCTGCGTAATCGTAATGATCAACGTATACTATCAAAGGTTTCTGAGCAGATGAAACTCCAGCAGCATTTGATTTCATAGTGGGTCCAGACAAAGTTGATGCCGCTGTGCCATCATCGTCGTAATCTTTTCCAGCCACCAGAACAATTCTGAATTCATTCAGAGTAGCCATATCGGATAAAGCTGCCGCATTAAGCGTCACTTCGTTAAACGACGAACCTGCCCAGCCAGAAGAAACAAATTCAGAACTATAAGCAGTTGTAAAATCTAATTCATCAAAATCCCCATCCACATATGCTGTAGTTGAGTCTCCTGTGGAAGATGCATTGCCCTTGACTGCATAAAAGTTGTTTGAGACTGCACCAGAAGTCCCAAAAAGTTTTAATACAGCAGAAGTAGGTGCCATCGTAATCGCGCTTGTGTCGAAAGCAAAATATATACGATAGAGATCAAAGGGACCAGTTGACGTTGCTATTTTAAAACCCACGGTGGTGGGCTCTGAGGCAGTGCCGGTGGTAGCGTCCCTTGCGTTATCCCAAGTAGAAGCATCATCAACTTTGATTATTGCACTTTTCCCGCAAGCTAAATTAGGCATTTCTGTTCCTCTCGCAATAAATAGTCGCTTCTTCCAAAAAGGAGTAGAGTGGAGGTGGCGGGATTCGAACCCGCGTCCGCAATAATTTCCAATTCAAGTCATCCACAAGCTTGTTTAGTTTTCTGTCACAAACTAACAAAGATAGATAGTTGATCCCAGCGCTTACTATCCTGTTGCGCCCCACCTCATATAATGAGGGTAACCATTTTGATTTTTTATTTTCGCAGGAATCTACCTGTTATCTGGATTTGGGTGACAAGGTAACCAGAGACCCCGCAAATTAAGCCGCTAAGCGGACAGATTCGAAATGATTATTGTTATTGGCAATTATCAGATTGGTTGATTTTTTGAGTCATCACGACTGCTTGCACTGTCCTCTTCTATTACTCCGTCGAAGCCAAGGCACCCCCGTAACTCTAAGAAACCTAAAAAATTTCAACTATGTAGGCTGTTACACCAGCAACACTAGTATAGGCTCGTCCCCAATTAACTAAAATCAAACTAGCCATAAGACTACTGATCAAACCATATTCTATAGCAGTAGATCCATTCTCTTCTTTAGAGAAAATAAACATGATCTCGTTTCTCCTAAATAACTCTTTTCTTTTGAATTGTGAACAACTTTAAATACTTAATTAGTTAACTTAAAATAACATAGCCAACTAAACTGAAGTTGTCAAGTGTTTTCTTCAAAATATGATTCAATTTCATACTTTTTGTTCAATTCTTTAAAATCTTTCGGTCTTAAACCTAAGAACCTCATAGCTTCGCCTTTAGTTTTGGTCGCTGAGAATGCATACTTCAGCAAGGCATCTTTAGCGATATAAGGCATCGCATACCAAAGGGGAAAGCCGTATAAGCGATTGCCCACCGACTGTGACGATAATTCTAGCTTTAAACCAATCACCTCCTCAAGTGTCAGATTAGCCAGTGTGACCTCAAATGATTCGCTTATACGACTTTCCCGTCTTAACTTATTGGATAGACTATAGTTTTTGTTTTTTCCGAGATGAATTCTTTTCCGCTTCCAAGACATTAAAGCTCCGTAGTTTCTTCGGCACCTATCTCTGTTCCTTGTTCAGCATCTTCTGCTTGGGCATCTTCGTACTCTGGTGTTGTGACATCCGGTACGGTCCCAGATATTTCAGATTCAAACTTATCAAAATATAATTTTATATTTGTCAGCAGATAGTCATAAAATATTTTCTGATCCTTTTGGTTGTCCAGAAGGTCATAAGAGTCTAGGATGTTCTGTTCAATCTTTTTGAACGAGTTAAAAGCAACGTTTCCTCCTGTCCGGTCAAGAACGGAGTCCTCAAGCCCAGCCGAAAACTCTTCTTGTGGACTTAATTCGTCTTCCGGCTCAATGTCGATAAACCTATCATCATCGGAGACTTTAATATCGATATCTTCATCAATTTTTGTACCTGCTTCAGCGTTGGTTTTACCAATTGAGAGTATTTTCTTTATACCATTCAAAATATGAGCGCGAAATGACCCTCTCTGTTCTTGATCAGTTGTAAGGGACTTAAAATCAATTTCTAACACAGGGATAATCTTCTTTAAAAGCTCTTCAAGCACATTGATCCCCGTAGAACGATTAGGGACTTCATCAGGCACCGCCACCTTTTCCTGTAGCATTTTACGAATAACTTTCCGCAACAGACCTTCCGTTTTAAGATCCTTGACACGTTCGTTATGGTTTCTTTCTTTTATAATTTTGATTATGTGACGTATGTTTTCACGTAACAATATCTCTGTAGCTACATTATCCCTTTTCATACCGGTAATCTCCTAGTATCCTTCAGTAAATAGTCCATAACTTCCTTAATCATCGCTTCCTTGTGAATAAGTGCTTCCGCCGTATCAAGTTCAGAACGTTTTTTTTCTTCCTCGTTATCTTTTTTAATTTCTCGGTTATTCCATGGTCCGCCTTGGGCTCCTGCCGCACCCTCAGCGCTTCCACCTTGCATAGAAGAGCCAGCCGACTCCTCGATAGGCTCATCCTCGGTCCCACGGATTTGGTCATAAGCAATTTTATATTGCTCTTTTGCCTTGACAGGAACATTTTTAGGGGCTATGTTGGAATACCAATCTTCAAAATCCTCCTGAAAAGCTAATTCTCTTGCTTGAGTCCCGCTCATCAGACGAGGGGTCTCAATCATCTTAACGAGAACATCACCATTCTCATCTTTATCAATGGGAGAATAATCATGATCTTCGAGGTAGAGACTCGGACTAAAGGAACGAAGTGTCTTCATATACTCGCCAATTCGGTCTGCGCCAGCAAGCCAGCCAGCTACCTTATATCCTTTGTCGTGTAAATCTTCCATCAGGTCAACGATAAACCCACTCTTTGGAAATTTATCTGCTACAATCACTTCAGAATCTCCCTCATAGATTGATGCGACTAAATCGTACTGCTCTCTTTCGTTAAGAGGGTTTTCTGCCTTGTTTTTGCTTGAAGTAGCTCCTTTAACCAGCATAATATACACGGCGTCGGCTCCCACCTCTGCAAGTGCCTCCTTTCCTCTCTTTATCATCGCATCATGACCAATATGCCACGGCTGAGCCCGACCATTCCATATGATAACCCTCTTTCTGAAATCGTCTTTGGGGTCTCGACCGACACCGGTTTCAAAATTCACAATACGGTCAACTCGAAACCCAAGAACAGCGTTCAAAAGGTTGATATAAAATGGCTTATCTGTGAGACCGCTGTTGATGGCAGTTTTGAGGTTCGCCACTTTCTTCTCGGTATGAGAGAATATCTCTTGTGTCTTACGGACTGAATCAGGGTCAAGTTTGGGAGCTTCTTTCTTAAAATTTGCTTTATCGCTTTTAAGTTGCGAAGTAAAAGACTTTATTGCTTCCTTTGCTTGTTTCTTGACTTCGGCATAATCCACTTCACCCTCGACCAAATATGGGACGAGAAATTCAAGAAATTCAACTTTTCGTTGTGCGCCGCCACTTGAGGGCTCAAAGGCGTCCGACGCTGCGCGGATTGCGCGATTAAGGGCAGCCGGTTGAACGGTTTTTGTGCCAATAATTTCTTTAGCAAAATGGTTTTCAAGTGCTTTCTCAAGGTTCAGAACTTTTACTCGGTCTTCCCAGAAAAAGTTCTTACGCTCATCGAACATATCTGAGGTTCCCTTAACCTCGTATACGTCCCCGTTGGCTTTGTTAATCTTTAAGACAACACCTTCAATATAAGAACCCTCGCCTCCCAAATTTGAAGACGCTTTATTCGCGAAATTATTTAAGGCACTCTGTAACGCTTGACCAACTCGATCAAGTTCGGAAACAAGTTCCTTTTTTTCCGGAGATCCTTTACGGGTTGACAGAAGCCCAAGACCTTTTTCAAAGCTCACTCCGTCCTTAAGATAGTTTGCTAGTGTTTTTCCTAACTCAATGTGGAGACTCCCTCCCATCTTCATATCTTCGTTATTGGTATAAATTTTCCACTCACTCCCCCAGCCTGATTGTACGGATTCATACTTAAGAAGGCTTGTTAATTCATCATTTTGGTCTAGCGTCACAGTATTCCAACTTTGGCGGTCTGGGTTCCAGAGCTTGCAACTGAAAAGCACAAAGGCTCCTTCGGAACCTAATTTGTTTTTAGCATAAGGGGTTCCAACGAAAACTATATTACCATCACTGGTACCCTTATGAGTCAAGACGGGGAACAGTTCAGCATCATATCGGAATGGACCGGCTCTTTTGGAAATATCCTTTAAAGATTGTTGGAATTCAACATTGTTTTGTAAGTATTTAAAGGATTCGAGCAAATCAGCATTGAAGCCAAATCTTTTATCAACGTTCTTGGAGTAAACAGGACCACTGTTGCTCGACTCCATAAAGAAAGTACCCCTCTTGTCCAACCCAAAATGACAAAACATAGAATCCATCTTCTCAACAAGGTCAATTGAGGAATCTTCATCGAGGTCGATATCAAAACCAACCTTCCCTTCGCTGTTGGATACGTCGACCAAGGTTCGAAGCACATCAAAAGCGGTTTTACGATTAAATTTGTTCGGTCCTGAGAATCTTCCAATTCCAGATCGAGCTTCGCTCAGAACCTCCTGATTTACAATTGGGTGCCACTCTTTTTTCATCGACTTCCCCAAGACCTTCATTCCGAGATCGTACTCTTGCTGAGAAATGCCGCTTTTTAAGTTTAGTTCGGCGCTATCGACAAAGTTATCCCAAATTAAACTTATTTCTGCACCACTTTTGTTCTTTCCTATGAAATCAGCGAGTTTTGAAGCGTGATAAATTGTAGAGCCATTCGCTCCCGAGTGGTTTAAAATAACTTTTGCAAGAGCGTCCAAATTTCCAAACCCTACCCGAGATTCAGACTCGATATTGATACTCTTTCTGGACATCTTTGACGGATCGTTTCTTTTTGGTTTACGAAGGTCCAAAACGAACTTTAACCCCTTCTCTCCGAGAGAAAAGCGAGCACCGATTGGCTTCCACCCCAATTTTATCTGCTTTTGGAGTATTTTAGCGAATTCAGTATCAGGATTATCCTCCGCAGCACCCAAGACAGCTTCAAAGGCATCTCCTTGCTGTAATTCCATCGCAGAAGCAGTCGCTCTAAGAAGAATGATCGAAAATGCGCCCTTTATCTCAGAAGCTAAGTCTACAAAACTACTTTTCTGAAGAAACTGTTTAGTCGACCTATCATTGGCTACATCGAGTAAGTCAATCTGGAATACCCGGTTGCCTACACGCACCGCAACATGAATTTCACTCTTGCCAAGCTTTGTAGCGTACACAGAGGGGTCAACTTGTTCGATGGCGTTGGCAACTTCCTTTGCAGGAGCTTTAAAGACCACATCAACATCTAAATCACTATAATCAGTCTTTTTTTGGGAGGCTAGATTGATAATATCGGCGGTCTCGAACTCATCCGTGGAGATGACATCAGAACCATAGCGTTTTAAAGCCGCCAGGCGGGTGGAACCGATTTGGAATCGCGGCGGAGAAGACGTATCAATAAGGTTTTGCTGCCCGAGAAGATATAAAATTTTTCCCAAGTATGTTTGATCGTCCGAGTCAGGAAAAGTGCCATAAACCTCGGGAAGAAGCATTGTAAGATCTTCATCTGAAATTTTGGAATACGCCAGGTCGCGCTCTGCATTGTCAGGGTGGGCTAGAAGCTTTGTTCGAACCAGGGTGTCAGCCGCGTTCCCACCTTCAGAAAGGAGTTCACCCACCAGACTAAAAAGAGTTTGCTGCAAGCTGTTCATTTCTTATCTTTGTTTTCCTCAAGAATATTAATGTGTTCTTCAAGAAGTTGTATCTTTTCATTAAGCTTCCTGACGTGTCTTTTGATTTCTCTCAAGTTTTCTTTAGCTATCTCTGTTCTTCTGAGGTCTGTTTTTGTTTTTGGACTCAATTGACCCAGAATTTCAGAAAGGTTCTGGATATAAGACGCAATTCCAACAGATTTTGCCTCCCCCAAGAGAAATTTTCTTGTCATAGAGTTAAAATCAAACATGATTATTTCCTCTTAGACATGCGCCTCTTTAAGGCTAGTCTGACCGCTTTTCTAATTCTGGATTCTTCGAGGGTGTCGTCGCCATCATCACAGTCCTCTTCGAGGTCGCCCAACAACAGGTCTGGGAGACCGTCTCCTTCAACGTCAGGGATGGTGACATCGCCCAATTCTTCTGACTCGGGGTCCTCCACTGTCTCACCTCCTTCTTTGTCACTTCCTTCTTTGTACCCCCACCTCTCCATCAGAAGGGTGTTAAGCTCTTTTCTGGACCAATCTTTAGTATTCATTTTTTTGTTTCCTTTAAAATAGTAATTAGACTCTTGAAGTTGTTTTTTGTATGTATCTTCCCAATCTCTAAGGCACATGCTGCCTTCGCCATTTGCTTCCCACTCCGCCTGTCTTAAACGTGGATTGGTCTGCGCGTATCCCAGCCCCATATCTCCAGGCTCATCAAGCTGACCTTTACAGTTCTGCTTGTGATGCACCAGTTCATGGGACAAAGATCTTAAAATGTCTTTAGGGTGCCTCTTGTCGGTATAAATCGTGACTTCCTTTGAATTTGGGTCGTAGTGTGCAGTCTTTCCTAGAGGCTTTTTAGCATTCTCGGGGTCAGACATGAAGAAGAGACTAGGAGGCTCTTCAAACCCGAACCTTTGAGTAGCAAAATTCATAAAGCTAGTTAATAGCGGCTTAAATTGATCAAAATCTAAGTCAGATTTGTTGGTAACTTTACATTTCATATATTTTTCTCTCCGAAGTTAACTTTATACCTGTGATTGGTATTGTGACAGATTTTTCGCCATTAAAGCAAGCCACCTTAGAATAAAGAACTTCCCTTCCTCCAGTCTCTTTTTTAAAAATATCTATTATTATACCAAAATTCCTTCTTTGGTTTTTCCCTAGCGATTTCCAGCTAACGAGATCCCCAATTTTAAACTTTTTTGACATTTCTTTACCAAAAATGCGCTCGTTGGTGCTCACCCCCCTAAACCTCTGGTGTCGTCATATCCAAATCATCCCCTCCGGTATGAGCGTCTATGGTTGTAGCAATGTTGGTTAGCGCGAGCTGAATACGAGAAACTTGAAAATCTACTATTTTTTGTCCGTCTCCGGGACTTACGTCTCCGCTCTTGAGACCACCACGAATCGAGGAATTTAGATCATGAAGGAGTTCAACAATCCTCTCTGTTTCTTCCTCAAACATTTTGAGGTTGTTTGTAGGGTCGTAGTTCCTCACATTGACGATGGGTTCGTTACTCATAACGGCTGTGCCGCCTACGCGCTGACCGGATTCTTCTATAGAAATAAACTCTTGTATCATTTCAGAAAGAATTTCTTTATCCAATATCTTCATAATCAGCCTCTCCTCTGTTTCCTGCAACATTACCAGCTTTTTCCAATTCGAGAATTTCGGATTCAATTTTTTTCACTAAAACTTCAATTGAGTCAGATATGACTGTGAGATCACTGTCCCAATCTGCGTAGAGACCTTGGAAATACTCCCCCATGCCGGTGAGCGAGCTTCTGGTTTGTTCAAGCTCCTCGATTTTCGCCGATAACATCTTGACCATTTCTTCCCGTTGGTCTCCGGGTGTGGGTATTTCATCTTCGTAAAGAGACTCTCTTATCATTCTGCGAATAAATTCTCTTGTAAGTTTCATATTTCTGCCAAGCCCTCGATAAATAAATAGTACCCTTAAGTGTTAAAAAGTAGTTCTAATCAATTAAAGCCAATATCAATAATTTCTTCCTGTGGGATCATTAAAAATTGAAAAGGCGCACGCACCAAAACCCTCCCTTCAGAGTCAGGATTTTCACTTATTTGCACAACCTCAATTCCACGGGGGACTTCGACCAGAATCTTATCAATAGGGTCATAAAACCAAGCATTCCCAATACCATCAATTATTTGATACTCGAAAGGTTCGACATCTACACTCCCAGTGTTTGTAATTAAACAATCTAGTAACACCAGCACGCCCCCACGGATAATTAGAAACCAGAAACGCTATACACCATTGATTTTGTTAATATCGGCTGTCGCGACACCAACGACTTTACTGATATTTGCGGAAGCAACTCCATCAACATTGTTTTCATAACCAGAAGCTCCCAGAGCATAAGTAATGTACGGCAATTTCCCAACCCCTGCGGCAAGGCATCTCATGCCAGATATTTTCCTTTGCGCTGCGCCGATGGCGACATTCGGATAATCACACTCATATTCCACAATTGCTAATTTAAATTCACTTAAGTTTTTTAGATCCGTCAGAGCACTAGAATTTAAAGTTATATTATTATAGCCACTGGTTGACCATGAAGTGGTCGAGCTACTATAATCCGTAACGTTCCCATTCATAGAAGCCCCGCTTACAAAACCGTCTATGGCATCAAAATCGCCTAATACAAAATTAGTAGAAGAATCACCAGTTGCTCCTGCCGCCACTTTCACGACAATAAGGATGGCAGTGTTATAGTTGTGTCCACGAATATTTAAAGTTGCCGAAGCAACAGTGTCAGTTATGCCGCTTGTATCGAAAGCCATCATAACACGATGTACATCAAACTTGTTCGAATAACCGGATACCTGTGGGTAGGCGGCACTGGGATTAGTCGAAATACTCTCCGCAGAGGCAACATCCCTAGCGGCAGCCCAAGTAGATTCGTTGTCCACTTTAAGATAAGCATTTCTACCGGGGTTAATATCAGGCATCGAGTTCCTCTATACTCTGTATGGTACCAATACCCAACTCTGGTTCATCTTCTGGGGTTATTAAGTGGTTTTCGATATATAGCTTGGCTTCTTCATCACACTCTGGTATTGTTCTAGAAACACATGTCAGCATCATAGACACGAACTCATCAGCCGTTATTTCTTTTGTGTGCTCCGAGGAGAAACTATAAATAATTTCTTCAACATAATCCAACTTATCCCAATAGATCAAAATTTTAAATTGTCTCATTCTTTAACCTCTTCTGCTAGGCGATTTCCACATAGGTCTTGTCAGGGTCAAAGTAAACAAGAACATCGCCGCCCGAATCATCTATGGCGTACCCAACAATACGAACAAAATCGCCCGAAGCTGACGGTGCTGTAAAATCAAAATGCCCAGTCGTTGTTGAGATATAAACGGGTAGCCCGTCGCAGGCACCACTACCCGGCAAATTCAATATTTCAGTCGAAGGTATCCTTATAAACCCGCGAGTCAGTACCCCGACCGTCCGCGCCGAACCCCCAAGCCCCACGCCAAGCATTTGACTCCCGCCTGTCGCAACCGCATCAGAATCCGTCGAGTTCCAGGTGCCATCTGTGTGTAAAAAATATATCTGACCAGCAGTTAAAGTGTCGTCTGCGCCGGGTGAATACCTTAACACTTCCCCGGTCCCAAACTGTCCATCTGCTAGTGTGTTTTCAAATGTCGTTCCGTTAAAATCGTTGAAAACGGCAAAGCCATCCTTGTGATTTGTGGCATCGATGCCTCCTGCCGCAACCGTATTGTCGCCACCATCAACAAAGAGCATATGTGTATTGTCAGCAGATTCAACCTGGAAATTGTAATCGGCACCTGTTTTATTGAAGTGACCGGATCCCGTAACCGTCAAACCTAGACCCCCCCAATTTAAGATGTATCCCGCTGAGCACCAAAGCTTAGCAGTGGTCGTGCCAGGTGTGGTAATAATATCCAAATAAAGGGGCTTGCTGTAAAAAAGATAAGAGTCATCCTGGTCGCCGCCATTAAAATATATGCTATTCGAAGTAAGACTGATCGCGTTGACCGCATCTTCCGTTGCGGTTAGGTGAACTGATCCTCCGGTGTTTGTAATATTTATATCTTGACCAGCCGCTCCAACCGCGTCAATATCAATTCCTCCCGCAGATGCCAGAATCCCGATAGCACTTGGCAAATCACCCGAACCTGTGAGCCCCAAATAAGTGTCCGATATGATATCAAATTGACCATCTGCCTTCGAGTACGCATAGATCCCAGAATCACGGAAGAACATCTTGGCATCTCCGGTGCTCGCGCCTACTGTGATATCCCCAGTGGAATCGTTGAAGGTGAGGTCCGCTGTACCGCCGAAAGAGCCGCCGTTATTATATTGAATCTGGGTGTCAGAACCACCGGGTGACCCCCCGCCGCCGGTCGAAGTCAGATCATATTCGGTGCCTAAAGAATCCTGATAGTAAATGTGATTATCTGTATATTTCGTGTAAAGCGAACCTGTCCCAGCAGATGGCGCAGGCACTGCCGAGGCAGACACAACAGGAATTAAAATGGGAGTATGAAATTGTGCTACGCCACCGGAATTCACAATCATAGAACTCCCGCTCAAAAATGTACTAGAACTCCCACTTAGGATTCTAAGTCTACTTTTTGAAATGGCTCTCGATACTGTAGATCTGAATTTCGCGTCATTTCCCATTGTTAATACCAGACTGGATTATTGAATCTTTTCATTTTTAAATAGAATTTGTCAACAATCTGTTCATCCTCCAGTGTATAATTACCATCCGGAGCAACAATTATCTTATCATTGCCCAATTTCTTTTTAAAATCTGGTAAATACGAAACATGACCGACTGG
>Ga0208299_1000711_pt1 | contig 28785 bp, 58 predicted proteins | sample 15_taG_FD_184089 | JGI IMG/M metagenome (GOLD analysis project Ga0208299, IMG submission 184089) | Marine viral communities from the Subarctic Pacific Ocean - 15_ETSP_OMZ_AT15312 metaG (SPAdes) (version 2) | ecosystem: Environmental > Aquatic > Marine > Oceanic | place: Pacific Ocean | collected...
TTAACCCCGTAATGGTGGCAACGGCTGTTGTGGGGGTAATACCCTTATAATATGGTGCTATCTCACTACCTACAGCAAAATACCCTGTATTCTTAGGGTGGACGTACTTGTCCAACTTGAACTTCTTACCTACTAATTGTTCTCTTAAAATGTCCTCAAATGTCATAGTATTATTATTTATGTATCCTAAGTCCGTATCCATCAGTGTGAGTGTGCCGACCACATTCCCAAGTACCATCATCATACTCAATAAGGTCTTTCACCTTACTATGTGGTACGTTAGTGTCAATCACCCTATCACTACGTTTTCCAATATTTGGGAAATTTATCGAACCATTACCCTTATAAATCACGTCAAACATTGTGTGACTTGGGAGTCGCTTAAACTCTTCCTTTGTTAAATGCTGTATTATATTAACCATTCGACTTCTCCAAATATGTCTTTGCTAGGCTAAACGGGAACACCCTTCCCAAGTCGGTTTCGAATAGCTTCCTGAAGAAGACCACTCGCTCATCAACGTTCTTCTTGGCGATTAGGTTCACCAGTTCCTCATCGGTCAAGGTTACCTTGATTTCAATACCATCAAATTCTCTCTTAATTATCATCCTCATCAATTTTAAGTGGGTCGAACGGTACGTACAACTCTCGACCATTACTGTATATCATTGGTAGTATCTCACCATCCATATCCACACCATCCATTACCCAGTGAATACACTTCCTTGGGTTGTACATCAGGTGACCATCCTTGGTACCAACCAAGGATTCTTTCTCCACCACCTCAACATGGTTACATAATAGCCATGCACACACGGTTTTGTTAGCACCATCAAATATCCTCTGCGCTGCTTTCTTGTTGTTCTGTAACTTACAGTCAGTCATAATCAGAGTGACTTCGCTAGGTTCGTAGTTATGGGATATACCCATATTGTCACGGACTTGCCACTTCAAAAAGGTGCTCTTACCCCTCGCTAAATTAAATCGTACTTTATATTTCATTACGCTCTCAACTTTACTAATAATTCGTCAAATTCTCTGTAGTAATCTCTAGTGTCGAAGTCATCAACATGCATGTTCTTGAACTCATAATACATGTCGTTACATGCACCAAAGTCCACAATCTTACGGTGTTCCTTCAATTGCAATCCGAAGTATAGTATCCTCAATGCGTGGAACATACCCTTCTTAGCTCTATCCTTATTACCACCTTTAGCTTGTTGGTCAGCAACGTGACGACTGGCAGAAGCCTTTTGAATGACCTTCTTAACCATTTCCTTCTCGTTCCAGTTGGTTACCTTGAAGTTCTTCCAGATGTTCTTAATAACAGCTTCCTCACCCAATGATAAACATTCCAATGCGGCAATGTCGTAGCTATTAATGGCGTTCATGAACCCACCTCTGGAGTAGACAACCCCTTGGATGCTTCTGTCGCTATTGGTCTTTGGTGAACTACTTCTAAATGAACCATCCTTAAGCATACTACTCATCATAACAATGATGTAGTCGCTGTCTGAATTTTCATCAGCAGTACCATATACCCTACTACCGTAAGGGAAGATAGACAATACCTTATCGGTAATGTTCAACTCTTCTAATATTTCTTCTGCGTTCATCATTTATAGTCTACGCCTTCAATCTCGGTTAATCTATTTAACATTGTTTCCCACTCGGAACCATCTTTATGTTTCACAGTACAGAATAACATTGTCTCTGGGAAGAAGTGTTTAAGCGTTACCTTACACTCCTTGTGGTTCTGTCGTTCATCGATGTAGTATTCCTTACCCACCTTAAACTCTATATCATGTTTGGCTTTATATCCCATTAGTTTACTGGGCATATCACCAACACTCGTGGTTTCGCTTTAATCTCAGCCCAATCCTCTTCTTCCATATCCGCATCCTCAGCAGACCAACTCATTGTATATACATCACCCGACCATGTTGAGTCTGGTATATATACCGCATCAGGGTCAACACAGTATAAGGGTGAATACCCATTACCTTCTGCGTCCTTTTGACATATCACTTCCATATCATCTGGAAGGTTTGCAATCGCTTCTTTTAGTTCTCCTACGTTCATTTTACGTGTTTTCTAGTTTCTAATTCACACTTAATTGTCATAAGGTAAGCGGCATGCTCAAGCATTAGAGACATAGCCTCTAACCTCTCAATCGAACCCAACTTTTCATACCTCTCTCCAAGCTTCCAATCTTCTGTTGGCTCACCTTCTTCGGGTTGAACGTATCCATGACTGAAGAAACGTCCTCGTTCAGCCTTGTAATAATTCAGTAACCTCACATCGGTTAATGCTTGTAATTGCTCTTTGGTCTTTGTCTTAATCTCGTAACTCATAATTGGTTATATGTTTCTAAGTCTATTTTATTGATATTACTCTGAAGCTTATCCACCTCACCCTTCACCCAATCGTACACCTCTTTCTGCATCTCATCTTGGGTCATGGTCTTGGTACAGCCAGTAACGATGCCAGCAACGATAATGTACTTATGCTCATGTCTATCCCTTTCGAAATTAAGGGCTATATTCAGGGTATCATGAACATAGCACTCAGTACCATATAAAGCGTTTACGTATTTCTCGTAGAAACTATAATGATTATCGTTAGGACCTATCCCGTCAGCCCACACACGACTTCTAAATCCAAGTGAGGTTAACCACACATCGAATTCAGCGTAATAATGTAGGAACTTCCTACGTTCTTCTATTTCTAAATCACGCTTCTTACTCATCCTTTATTGTTTTGATTGGAATACTCAAGCATTGCAATATAAACCAGTTGTATTGTTGGTTCTGGTAGGTAATGTAGTAACCACTCATCGAATGTATCTACTGGGGTACATTCAGGGTTATGCCTACTCCACTTGTGAGCCAATCGGTCTAATATTTCAATTCTACTTTCCATACTGCAAATATAAGGGATTAATTTGACTTATCCAAATCTTATTTTAAATCACCACCCTTCCACCATATTGTTTTCGTACACCTTATCAGATAATAATTCATCACGTGAGTTATATTCATCCAACTCGGCTGATGATGGTGAACCAAGGGTACTATTACACTCTGTGCAGTATCGGGTAATGAATGTTGACGCTATTCGCCATTGATACTCCACTATCGTATAAGTAGGGTGTTTACAGGCTTCCTGTAGGTCACTACGCTCCTGTTCCAATCTGGCGATTTCCTCGTTTATGGTCTTAATTCCTTGTTTTATACTCATTACCTAGTTGTTTTCAGTTACCCTTATGTTACCGTCAACACCTTTACCTTCTAGTGTAAAGTCTACCGTTGAATTTTTATCACTTCTTTGGTCATCGAATACAACCTCTATCGCAGATTCAATTAAGACAATGGTACCTAATCCATACTCATCATGTTCGACCCTATCACCTTTTTTGAATGTACCCTTTAATCGTTTAGCCATTATCTCATAATAGGGTTTGAGTGATGGCATCGCTTCCCTAAAAGGTTTTATTGTTACCAGTATCGTCCTAAGTAGACCTCTATTTTTGTTGTCGATGTTGCGTCTAAGAAACGCCCCCAGAGCTTCCTCATCTCTAATTTCCAGAAGAGCTACAATGGCATCACGCATCTTATCAAACTTCTCCAAGCTATCCTCATCCTCTACTATCCATGCAGCAGCAGTAGCTGTACCAGCTTCCACTTCAGTTAATCCTTTGTCCACCTGAACGTAGCAATCGTGTTCCTCTATCAGTTCACCGAACTTCTTCTTGGATACACCCAATACAATGATATCACTATCGGTTGGTGTGATACCTAGATTCTTAACGGCATGCGCTATCTGTGCAGCCATCTTCTCTGCTGACATCTTAAGGTTCTTTATGTATACCGCTTTAATCCTCATCTTCCACGCAAATCACATCACCTTCCTTCATATGCTCCAAGACTTCACTCCCAAGACTAGATTCACACATATTATCCACAGCGTCCCATACATCCTCTATTGAGAATTCATGACCTTCATCGAAATCATCTTCATCGCCTAGGTGAACCTCTAGGTCAAAACTGACTCTGATTTTACCTGACTTATCACCGTACTCACTAACACTTATTACTGGTTTTTTCATCTCATTAATTTAGTTACTAATTCTGTTACCCCTTCAACCGCACCTTTCTGTATGTACGTGATTGGTGGCATTGAGCCATTCATACTGTAAGCATCCAAGTAGTGCATTGGTGTTGGGTCTACGTAATATACGTCAGCACTCAATGACACATTCTGAAGCATTGGTAGTGTGTAGCTTATCTGTAAGCTCGTACCTATTATCAATAGAATATCACATTCATAGATAGCCTCATAAGCGCTTCTAACGGCTCTTACATCTGGCATCTCACCAAACCAAACCACATGAGGTCTAAGCCTAGCATCATTTTCTGCTTTATCAAGCTCTAAATGAACTGGTTTAGTACCGTAATCGTATATCTCATTTGGGTCTTCCTCACTCCTTACCTTCTTCAAATCACCATGTAGGTGATGTACCATGGTTGAACCTGCACGTTCATGTAAATCATCCACATTCTGAGTGATGATATTCACCTCAAATTGAGACTCCAACTCCGCTACAGCGAAGTGGGCTGCATTAGGCTCAACGGTTGCCAGTTGCATCCGTCTGTCGTTATAGAAGTCAGTCACCTTTTGTGGGTCTTTAGCCCACCCTTCAGGTGTTGCTATCTCATCAACGCTATGGTTAGCCCATAATGCTTTAGAACCACTCCTGAAGGCTTCTACGCCACTCTCGACACTGATTCCAGCGCCTGTAAAAACTGCTATTTTCTTCTTCATAATAAAACTTTACTATAAATAGCTTTCACTCACCTAATTTACTTACTAACATCAATCTATCTAAACCTATTGCAAAGCCAATTCCACCCTCATACTTACCACCACCACACAATTGCTTGGAACTACCCAAACGCTCACATCGTATCTCGAAGCCTTGCTTATCCTCGTAGTAGTCCAACCCTCTAACTACGTTAGTGTCAACGATATAGTCGTCCACACCACATCTAGCTATCATCTCAGCAGCGTCAGCTATCATCTCACCGTAGTAGTCCTTTGTTGGATTCAGTATCTCCACACCGAATTGGGTGAATTGTCTGTACCTACCAGCTTGTGGTTTCTCACCCCTGAAGCACTCAAGTTCGTAGAACAACTTAACGTCCTTCTCGTTCTTGTATGCTGTATCTGCTAACGTCTGTATAACTGCCGTGTATTCTGGTGCCAAGCAAAGGTTTCTATTTCCTCTGTCGGTGAATGTATACATCATGTTATTATTCTCAGGACCTACCTTACCATTGAAGGTTTCAGCCATTTGAATATTAGGTACATAGATTTCATCAAACCCTCTATAGGTCAGGAAGTCCACCATGACGTTGGTTATCATACGTCTTCGGTTACCCACTTGTATTCGGGTACCTTTATAACATGTGTCTTTAAATTCTTTCATAACTTATTAATCTTATGTGCCATTTACCAATCTTAAGGTACTTGGCACAGTAATGTAACAATTGAACTATGTCTGGTTCTGTGGTGTATTCAACTCCGAATCTATCGAATAGGACATACCTTACATATCTCCTACCAGACACATTATTCTGGGTTCCTACTTTACTTAACCACTTCATGTTTTCCAAACTGTTACTATGTATTGGTGCTTAACAATATTCCTAATTAAGTCTATAATCAATTGTGGCATTGGTAATGCTGAAGCTAAGTGTAATCTCTCTTGTAACCACGTTTTAAGTAATGTTCGGGTCATCACCTCAGTGTTCAATATATCATTGAAGCCAACTCTGGATACGGTGAGGAATTTGGAGACCTTACCACCATAGCGGTTATACCCATCTTCATTCAACGTATCAGCTAAATACTCACAAGCCCTAGAAGCACCAAAAGTGGTACCCTTATATACTTTCATTCGCTTCACACTTCTATAATTGATATGGAACCTTCCAATCAAATTGTTGCCTATGCTTAAGGATGTCTATAGCAGGGTTTGCCACCCACTTAGTTCGCCTGTGCAAAGGTCTATCCTCAGTAGCTTCAACCACATATTCATGCTTCTCAATCAGTCTACCTCGCTTAAACCCATCCTCATAATCATTCCAATTGGTATCCTTCTGGAACATCATCTCTTGCATGTCACTAGTTGACTTCCTGTGTAACTCCTTAGAGCTATACATTGATTGAGCCGCAGAAGAGATGCTGTTACGCACACAATCCTTCTGTCTCCAAATGAAGTAGTTCTTAACTTCCTCACGCTGAGGTATTTGGTACACCCTACTGTCAAATAATGCCAGTTTTTGATTTATGAGGTCATCTTCTGTCACCACAAAACGACCAGCACCATCAGCTACCACAAGTTTCCTCATCAACCTAGCTCGGTTGAATGCATCGGTAGCAATAGACGCAGAGATGCTACACATCTTCTGAATGTTATTACCAAACCATGGTTGAGTGTTAATGTTCTCAGTATCAGCAATCAACACAGATATCTCATCAGATTGCACGTAGGCAAACTTAGCATTCTGTATCCCCTTACATAAGGCAATAGCAGTAGCATCCATATCCTCAGTCAGACCAACATCAAATGGTCTCTCAAGACCTTTGGTGTAAGTGTGGAATGCTTTACCATCCACTCTGATTATTGTATAGCTACGCTTTGGAAGGGTGTTACGAGTTACTTGCTCGTATTCCTTCATCCTTTCACCTAAATCATCTTTCATCTTCAATTACTTTTCTATGTACTTTACTAATATTAAATTCAGCCACATCAAAGGCATATTCTTCACCAAGAGAACTAACCCAATAGTTACCACCCTTACACTCTAGGAAGTAGCCCGTAGTTACATGGTAACCTTCTAGGTCGAACACCTCAATCTTTGTGCCCCACTTAATCTCATTGTTCATGAGAATAGATTAAGGAACCACTGCCAAGTATCAATCTGGAAATGGAACGCATTTAACACTGCAAATACAATTACACATGAGCGCATTAACCCCCATAGAATGCTGAACACCTTTAAAGGTATGTTAACCCCCTTCATCGCATACGCCAACCTTTCTTCATCGGTCTTACCCCTCTTCCCACCAAGCAACCTATTAATTGGTGCCTGAATTAGGAACCCTGCTAAGAACAAACTAAGGAATATGAACCAATTAGAGGTAAATAAACCTAAAAATTGCCAGAACATAATCCCCACACCTAATGTGATAATAGCTATGTATTTAACCATTCTCATAAGAACAGCCGCCTTATCCTCATCACTTTCAACTTTACCTTTAAGGTCATCGAAGAATCGTGCATCCTTTTTGAACATCTCCTTAGCGTTCCAACCCAGTATCATAGCTATAAGGCTAATCATAACGATTACTAGCCAAACCCCGTAATAAAAATAGGTGAACCCAAAGAATACTGATATGAAAATCCCTATTAGAAAGGTTATGGCAATGCTGTGGTAAATATACCTCATACTAGTTCAATTAACAGTTTAAGGTCATGGTCTCTGCTTTCCTCGTCCAAATATATCAGAGATTCATAACTAATAGTGTCACCCTCATTAGTGAACTCAATTGAGAAACCACCAAGGTCACCTGCAAGAGGTTCAATCTTAGGGTTACCGTCAATTAGTGTTTTAATGTTATTCGCTAAATAGTTATTCTTAAATCGCTTATCCATACAACAAATATAAGTAATTAATTTGACTTATGCAAATGTTAACTCAACTAAATCGAAAAAACCTTTTGGTAATTGCTTTTTTGCCACTTCTAAACACTCATCACACATAGTCATAGAACCTTTAAGTCCGTCACTACCCGCTTCAGTTTCAGTTGCAATCACACTTGGTGTGTTACTACATCTTACCATCTCATGCCCACCACCTAAAGTCATAAAGCTTTGACCGTTAGGTTTTTCTGCTTGGCATCTTTCTTTATCAATTGGTTCCATCTTTAGAATGTTAATTAATTCAAATAGTAGGGTTCAGTCCCAAATCTATACTCTGTAACGTCATATTCATTGGCACACATTGAGCGCTCTAATTCCTCTATGTTATATCCGACAATGGCTGTGACCTTACTAATCAACTCATAGTCATTGTCTCTACCACTAAGAATGGCAATCTCCATGTTCTCTTTAGCCCTCGTTTCGAACGCAGTTAGTTTATTATGAATCGCATATTGGATACCCAACGGGTACCTATCCCAATAGTATTCATCGAGCGTTTGCTCAAACATCCACGCTTCACTTTTTCTATATGCTCTTTCTCTCATAGGTACAAATATACGGATTTATATTGACATACGCAAGTTTTAAACAAAAAAAGGCACCATAATGGCACCTTTTTCCTTATGTGATAGTATCATATGATATTATGTCTTACCTCTGTGTATGTGGTTTGAAATATCTGAAGATAGGTTATCCAGAATGGATATTAGTTTGGTCATCTCTTCCTTGTCGAATTCGTATACCCCACCATCATCATTCTTTTCCTTAGCTAGTTTTTTACGGAACAAACTTCTCTTAGTTGCATCCTTACTACCCCATAGTCTTTGAATGGCACCAGCATGATTAATCATATCATTTCGAAGGATACCTCGAACCCTCTCATACTCACCATCGGTAGCCTTTTTAACACCTCTATCTTCGGTATCTTTGGTATCTTTGCTATCTTTAGTATCTTCGGTATCTTTGGCGTATTGTGCTGCTGGTTGGGATTCCCCGTCTTTTGAGGTGCTCTTTTCGGTTTGAGCCGCATTCTTAATTTGGGTTTTTTGTCCGTCAGTGAAACTAGGGTTACTCATTAAACTGGTTAATACTGCTGCACTTAACGCACCTTTCTTAGCATAACCCTTAACTTTATCCAATACCCCACTAAAATTACTCTCTTCATTTACTAAACCACCACCAAGGATATCTGCTAAAATAGGGTCTTCCGCAACAACATCCAATCCTTCTCTAAGGATTTGTCTAATTAGTTCTTTATCATTTTCCATGCTTGTCAATATTATGTATATAAATATCGAACAATCACTTAAAAATCCTTGACGAGCTTACTATCTGGTAGATATTTGTTCTCTATGTTCACATAGATGTTACCCCACCATCCGAATGTCACGTCATCAAAGCTCTTTTCAGCCTCGAATTCATCCAAATCAATGGGTACCACAATAGCATAGGACTCGTTAGGGAATCTTACTGGTATGTTAATCTTCTCAGCCATTATGCCATTTCTAGTGAATGTGAACTAATTCTATTCCTCAACTCTCGGAACGCACGTTTCTCTATCTGACGTACACGCTCACGTGATACGTTAATATCAGGGTCTTCACCACATTCAGATAAGGTCATAGGTGGTCTACCATCCAGACCGAATCGTCTGATAAGTACACTCTTATCCAAAGGTCTAAGTAGGTTGATGTTGTCAGCCACCATCTTCTTCACATCGTTACCGTTGACCAATTGGTCAGTGCTACCGAATGAATCGTCAGGTATAATTTCATACATTGAACCTGTACCATCACCTAAATCCAATGGTGTGTCCATAGATGTAATCTTCATGTTGGACACTCTAATCAAGTTCTCCAATGTTTCAACTTCGTTTGGTGAAGTTGTTTCGTTGATAAGGTCTTCATAGGTTGCAGGTCTGTTCAATTCTTGCTCCTTAAGAGCCAATCTCTTATTAAGCTTCTTGATGGCACTACTCTTGTTGATTGGCAGTCTAATGGTGCTACAGTTATCACAAGCATATGCAACAACGTATCGCCTAATCCACCATACAGCATATGTAATGAACTTAGTACCATGTGTTGGGTCGAACCTATTAGCGGCTTCAATCAAACCAATATTACCCTCATTAACCAAGTCTTCCAACGTCACACCATTTCTAACGTAGCTTTTGGCAACGCTAATTACAAAACGTAGGTTTCTATTAACCAATTCTTTTTTGGCTTCCTCATCACCACGAGCCGCCTTAAGAGTGCATTCATACTCCTGTTCCGTAGTGAATCTATCAATGTTTGATATTTCGGTAAGGTACTTGGAAAATGATTGTGAACTTCTGTCAGTGTATCGGTTGGAAATTTTAAATGAGTTGTTTCTCTTCATGCGTAACTTTTTGTTTTAAGATTAATTAAAATAAATATACTATTATACTCGAAAGTCAATACTACAGCAGTAGTCCGATTGCCAGACCTGTCATAAGAGCACCAAGCACATATCTTAACGACACTTTAGCTTTGGGTTGCTTACCTTTACCTTCCAATAATAATGCACCGTAAATCCTCTTTGCGGCTGAACCTATTAACACTTTGGTTATAGGTCCGTGGGCATCAATCGATTGTTTAATTGCCCCATTTATCTTGTTGAGTTCCAGTCTCTTATCTCGTTTACATTTATCAATGGTATCTAGATTGTCCTGTTCATAGACATCAACTAAATCCAATATTGTACCAAGGACAGGGGCACCAGTATCTAACTCGTCCCTAATCCCTTTCTCTAATTTACCTTTTCTAGTCTTCTTAAATCTATCAAACATACTAAAGATAAATAGCCAACCATTTATGTTAGCTCCTTATATCGTTCAAGAAATCGTTTCTTGCTTTCTTCAATGTCCCACACTTCAAATAGGTTCCTACCCATCATGATGGATTTGAATTCCAGCTTCAGCATCAAAGCGTCAACTTCCTTAGTTGGTGGATTCAGTGGGTGGTCAATACCATACTTATCTGATATGATACCCATCATCTTATCTTCCAGACGTTCATAGTCTGGTAACAAATTCTTCAATGGTTTCGGTATGTCCAACATGTATGCTTCTGAAGCATCGTGCATCAACGCTTCAAATGCGTATTCCTCATCCACTAATTGTGAACAGTGTACACTATGTTGAGCCACCGAGTAGAATACAGGTAGGTGTCCACCAAACCTACATTGCATACTTAGTGAGTGTGCGATATCCTCTATACAGATGTCTGAAGGGTGGATATTATTGAAGTCGATGTATTTACCTGTTGAGGTTCTGATACAACCATTCACCATCAATAGTTTATCTATGTCTCCTAATTCGCTACTGTTGATTAATGTATCTCCTAATAGTTTCATATGCTCTGTTTCACTCATAAGTTTTTTATTCGTTAGTATCAATCATATGCATCTCAATACGATGATTGAGATAGTACAATCCTGCACCTATGGCACAGATGCCACCTAAAACTGCAACAACCCAAAGGGATGTGTTGAAGTATTCAGATAATATTGCCGCACCAGTCATCACTATACCACATGTGATAAAAGCTACCCATTGTGGTATCTTATTGAATAGTCTCAATAGCCAGCTTCTTCGCTCAATCAATTCGACTGAGGATAGGGCATCTTCCATATTGGTACCGAATGCTGGTACATTCTCGGTTATAGTACCATCTTTTTCTTCGATATCGAATTCGTACTTCCAAAAATTGGGGTACTTCTTACTGTGTGCAATTCTTTCGGCTCTAACAGCCATTCTCTTACCCATTATTTCTTAGGTTTAAATATTATAGTACATTTCCTACCTTCGAATTTTGGTAACCCTTCTGGGGTACCGTAATCTTCGATAGCTACAGACAATTTTAATAGGATTGCCTCACCCTTATCTTTGAATGCCATCTCCCTACCTCTGAAGAATACAAAGGCTTTCACCTTATGTCCCTTCTCAAGGAAGCTAATGCAATGGCGAAGTTTGAAGTCAAAGTCATTATCACCAATATTTGGTGTATAACGAAGTTCCTTCATTGGTTTTGGTTTAGGTCCTTTAGGCTTCTTATTTGCTTCGAATACAAACTTCTTATAGTCTATAATCTTGCAAATGGGTGGAGTTGGGTTATCGTTAATCAATACCAAGTCCAAATTGTAAAATTCAGCCAATTCCTTAGCTTCAGCCAATGGTACGATACTGTTCTTAACATTATCACCTACCAATCTCACCTCTCTATCCCTGATTTGGTCGTTTATCCTATGTTTATTACGACCAGTTCTAATTCTCCTGTTACTCATCTATTCTGCAAACATACTACAAGTATTCGACAATTGCCACCTTTTTGTGTAATTTTTTTAATCATTCGTATAAATTGATACCAAATGTACCCTCTCAGCCTCAACTTTAGTTGACTTTTTTGGGTACCACACTAATCTGTAATTGCGGTAACTATACAGTTCATCAGTTATGGATACTTCAACCTCTGGGTCGAATTCGGATAATTCTTTAATCAAATCTTTAACCTTCATATCATATTTTCTATTATTTAATTGTTGTGAATTTACCATCAATAAAATTGATGTGTTGCGCTTTACCGTTCTTGTGGATGATTACGTGACTCTGCAACCAACCTGATGCCCCTTTGTTGTAACCTACTCGTAAGTGAGTTGATGTTCCAACTGCCAATGCACCGTCTTTTCTCTGTGGGCTATGATAGTGACCAACGACCACCTTCGTATTCAGTCTCCTGAAGCTTAATAAGCTACCTCTAGAGCCATTTGCACCCATATCTCCGTGGTGCCCTAGTTCCCATCCATTTACCTTGTAAGAGTCACCTCTACCTAATGTTTTGAAATTAGGGAACCTATCGGTAATTAACTCTGGGATAACACCTAATACTTGTTCTGGTGTATTCTCGTATTGGTTCATTAACCTTTGGGAGAAGTTCATGTATAGCTTGTTGTTCTTTGGTGTGGATTGTTTACGCCAATCATTCAGCTTCAACCATCTATCCAAGAAGTCATCATGGTTACTTCTAACAATAACCACATTGGGTCTATGCCTAAACATACTCAATACGCCCATCATTTCTTCAATCTCTTCACCCAAGTCATTCAGACCATGGAATTCCTTAGAGTACTGAAGGAATGGGTCTTTGGCTTCGTGGTGACTGATTGACCTACCATCGAATACATCATGCAATATGGTGTGTTTCGGTTTAAGTCGGTTCATTAGGTCAAAGGTCTTAACTAGAACTTCTTCATCGTGGTGTCCAACGTGAAGGTCACCCAATATGATTGCATCACAATCCTCAATGGTTGTAACCACACCATCTTTAACCTCATAGAATAGGTCAATGAAGTCACCATTATCATCAGCAGTTACTTGACGCATATGGAACGTATTCTTATCCTCAATCTCTACAACGATGAAACCTAGCGTGTGGTGGAATTCACCTTTCTTACCAGCTTTACTATCCGTATAGTTCTTAACCGTACAGGCACCAGTAGTCATCATCATCTTAGGTTTGTTACCCTCAAGTACTGGTATCATCTCCATTTGCACTTTAGGTGAACCGAAGATACATGAGTTCTCAGCGCTCACCCCTGCCATACCAGACATCGGGTTAATGGCTGTCGGTTGGGTCTTGATATCAGATAAGATTGATAGGTACTTGTGAATGTCGTGTCGGTTAGCATCCAAATATGGTACTAAACGTGAATGCCATGTCTCAGTCTTTTGTTGGACTGCCATACTCTTCAAATCGTGTGGGTTCTTGTATCGTCCAGCGATTACGTGAATAGCACCATTACGTTTCTTGGAGTAAGCTTGTACGTTAGTGAAAAACCTATCATGTGGGTCAGTATTACACTGTCCCCATGTTATGCAAAGAACGTCTTTGGTCTTATCAGCTTTCTTCTTCTTGGCTTCCTCATATTGAGGTGATACTTCCTCTTTGGTCTTGGAGATACCTAATTTAATAAGCCATTTCCTAACGGTTCGTTCTGATACTTCCGTAATTGATTTAATCTGGTCGATTCTCTCGTCCCAAGATGTCGCCTTATCATGAAAAATTTCACTGATAGACTCTATGTGCTCTTCTGTTAATTCTTTGAACTTCATTGTTTGTTGTTTGTTGAGAAGTTTGTTATTATGTTATTGCAAACGTACCGAATTAAATTGACAGTTGCAACATTATTATGGGATTTTATGCCATATCTAACACTTTTTCGTATGAACCTAGCATTTTTCTCATCTTACCTTTAGCTTTATGTAGGTTAGATTTGGATGAACCTTTGCAGACACCCAACTTCTCACCAATTTGCTCATGTGATAAGTCGTCCAAATAATACAATTTGAATACCTTCTGATAAGCTGGTGATAGTTTATCTATATTTTCATACAACTGTTCCCAAACCTCATCTGGGTCGTACAATTTATCGTTCTCAATATAGTCTGAGGCTTGGTTGTTTTGTACCCATATCCTATCCAGAACATCAGTACTAGTATCCCACTCACCACCAGTCCTTAAGTCATCAATATTCAGTAAGGTTTTTTTGTCTGATTTAATCTTCCTAAACTTATCCATACACATATTCCTAGCCGCTAACCTAGCGTAGTTGAATAATGCGTTTGGGTGAATCTTATGCATTTTCTTGAACACCTTTATGATAGTATCTTGTATGATGTGCCGTACAGCGTTATTATCCTCACCAAAATGTGATATAACTGTCGGTTCCATTATCGTATACAGTCTACCATACATCCAATCCTCTGCATGTCGGTCACCTTCAGTTACCTTTAATAGGTCATCCTCGGTGAATTTACGTTCTCTCTTCATTTAGTTTTCTTGTAATTTACTATGACTCAGATTATAATCTTCTGCGATGATTGCTTTACCAATCTCACCTGCCGCACTCAGTTGAGTGAATTTCTCATGTGTTGGTATGATAAGGCTGTTAGACCCCATTAACGTTTTCAAGTCTGAATTCTCGATATTCTCTACGGCATTACCGCTTGCCAGTACGTGTGTTACGATACCTTCACAGCCTAGAGCACCTTCATCCATTACCCCACTTGCTGCGGCACATAACGTACCACCAGTATCTAACATATCATCTAGGAAGATAACATACTTATTCTCCACCTCACCAATGATACGCATCTTATCAACCTTATTGTCTTCAATTCGGGTCTTGTGCGCAAACACCAACGGTAAGTCAATACCGTGACGTTTATGTACGAGTGATGCCATCTTCTCCAATCTCTTACCACCACCTGCATCTGCGGCTGCTAATACAACATCACCACCATACTCACGAGCCTTATCAGCTACGTAATTGGCGAATAGGTACTTACCTTTAATGTGTGTTACTGGGATTTGGAAGAAGCCTTGAATCTGCTCTGCGTGTAATTCTAATGTGATTACTTTATCACAACCAAGATACTCCCAGATGCCAGATAATACCTTGGCACCAATCGCTCCACGGGGCTGGTCCATCTTATCTTGTCTTGCATATGGAAAAAATGGTAAAATTAGAACCACTTCTTTGGCTGATGCCCGTTTTGCGGCATCAATGGCGAACATTAATTTCTCTCGTTCTGTTGCTGTGTTGGGTGAGGACAGTAGGTATACTCGTCTACCTCTTATGGTGTCTTGGAAGTCAACGTTGACCTCTCCATCCTTGAACTCACGATTCTTCATCGTACCCTTATGTATGTGTTTCAGCCTACTTCTGATGTAGGCTACCACCTCATCTCTAAGGTCTAATCTATCATCTACTGAAAAAATAATTGATTTCTTACCCATCTAACAGTTTTAATTCCCCACAAATATACGGGAAATTGTTCACACTTCCAAATTTATCCTACTTTTTTGACCTTATATTTCCAGCCTGAATCCGAATTGGACTCAAACATTTGAGCAATCTCGGTTGCTTCAGCTTTACTATTGAACTCCATTATCTCACTAACGTTGTTCACCAACATTATGGGTAACATCACCCCTTTGGAGTTGATGTATTCCTTGTAAACCATGTACGATGCTTTCTTACTCATTAGGCTTTGACTAATCTAGGTGTATATTTCTTCCACCCACCTCTACGGATGTGGAATTTTCTCTTGTAGTGTCCAGTTTCGAACGTACCTAGACTAAGGATTATCTCCACAGTATTTGGTAGTTCGGAATATAGCTTCTGATACTTATCAATTTTCTCTTGAGACATTTGAGCTACGTCCTTGAAAGGGTCAATACCACCTTCTGGTAATCCTTCCAAAATCATCTCAATATCCTCATAGATGTTATCTCCACCAAATGGTGAACCTTCTTGGTCAGCAGCGAAAATTACATTCTCCATATCGGTGAATATCAACTGCTTTGCCACTTTAATGTGGTCTTCTGTTATTTCGTGTTTAATTAAACTCATATCGCAAATATACTACAAAGGTTTAATAATTTCAACCCTTTATTCACATTTATATGTTACTACCAAGATGCACATGTCTACAGTGGTGGATATTTTGGTTGATTTTATAAAAATTGTCTCTTCTTGAGTCTCAAACCAATCATCCAATTTTTTATTGAGTGCGTCCTCTAAGTCGCTATTCCAACCAGTGTGAGTAAATATCTTAATGCGTTCCATATGTTATTACTTTAGTTTGTATCCCTTCTTCTGTTGCCAAATCAATCATATGCTTGGCTCCCTTGCTGATACCATTCCAAAAGATGATTGCCGCATCAGCATACTCAGCCATCTCTTTATTCCTATGGTAACCTGCCGATTTACCTAGGTTATCCCAGTCAGCAGTGAACTTCTTCATTTTATACCCTTTTTGGATAGCATATTTACCACCAAGCCTATCAGCACCATTAGCACCACCATTTACAATCTCTATATTAGGGTGTTTATTAATCAGTAACCTATCACAGGACTCGACCAATAGGTCGTAGTCATTGAATGTCCTACCACCAGCGATGATTACCTTGAAATTATCCAAATTCTCTTTCTATTGGTTTCCACATACATGTGCATTGAATTAACCTATTCTCATACTCTTCGTAGGTTACTAGTTCTTCATGCCACTCAAACTCATATTTACCGTTCCTCCAACCATCGGGGTCTAGAATGGTCACACCAGCTTTCTTACTTGTGGTGTTATACCAGTCTTCAGAGGTTTTAACCTGTGCACCGTATCTACCATGAAGGTAGTCCACCAACTCTTCCCAATCCGTTTCAGCATCGAAACCAGCCTTATCATCAATCAATACATTGAAGTAAGGTTTCATGTCGTAACATCCATACCCTTGTGGGGTTGTGACAACCTCTGGGTTCTCATTAATGAAATCGAACCTGATACCATGTCTACAGAATAGACGCTCATACTTCTCAATCTCATGAGGATGACTACAGGTATACATGATAATCTTGGTGTCCTGAGCCGCATAAAGCATTTTAAGCCCTTGTAAGGCACCCTCATAGAACTCCGTTGGTATATCACCAGTCTTGTAGTTTGGCTTAATTAGGGTACTATGTAAGTCCATGAAGACATAGATATAATCCCACTCCTTCCTAATCGCATCAGCGTAGGCGTTATCGAATGATTTTAGTATACTCATAGTGTAATCTTAAACACTTTTTCCAGTTGCGCCTTGGTGAAGATATTGGTCTTCCCCAACTCTAATTCATAAGCATCCTCGTAAACTACAATGTACTTATCCTTAAAGCCTGTCTTGATAATATGAATCAACTCAGGTTCATCCTCAAGCTGATAAGTCCTCATTGGTCGCTCAGGGTTGGTAATCTCGTGGTATTTAAAGTCTTTATAATCCATTGTTCTTAATTGTTTCTTATCATTGAGTTACATAGGTTTATAGCTTCTCTCCAACCCTCATTGGTCGGTTCAAATCTAGCAAATGGTGATATACCATACTCATTATTACTTGAAAAGTGTGGGTCAATAATCCCTTTATTCCTGTTCACCAACTCCATATAGGTGACACCTTTATATACCAGTATCTTCTTACCCTCATAGTTAGTAGCCTCATCATAGAAGAGCCTAAGTACCAGATGGTTACCCACTTGTTTTACCGCATCAACGGTGAACTTAGTTGGGTCAGGGGTGGTTCTGACCACCTCAGTAATCTGCTCAACCTTAATGAATGGTGCCTTGGATGATAAGTTAACACTAAAGTTCTTATCCCAATTACTATCGAATGAACTAGTACTGAATAATCCTAACCCCATTACGTGACTAATTCAAAATCTTCAGTGTGAATGGTAGCTCGTTCTCTTATTTCTTCGAACGTGTATTCTCTAAGGATTTCTCCATTCTCGAACACTGGCACCAATTCATCAATATAAGCGTCAAAGTCTGGGTCACTGTTGGTAACGGTGATATGAGTACCATCATCCATTTTAACCAACTTAAGCTTACCTTGCTTAGACTTCTTGAAGGATTCCACTTGCTCGAAGTGTTCGTCAATCTCAGTAGGCTCTTTAACCACGTTACGTTCCTCACCATCAATCACAGCATAACACGCTTTGGTTGCGAACTTCTGTGTATCTCTATCAATCTCAGCTTGGAGTAGTTTGCCACCCATACCGAACACGATATTCTCAGCAGAGATACCTTTCTCACGGAACATATCATAAATCTCAGCAATACTGTCAGGATTTACACCATCACCTTGGATTACTCTAATCTGTGGTGGTAGAACCTTACAACCCTTACTATTCACCGTATATCCGAAAATATCGAATAGGTGTTCGAATATCACAATCAAGGTATTGATTACGTGACCTGAATCTGGTCGAATAACCAAGGCGTTTCCTGGTTCAGCAGGTCTTGACAGGATAAGGTCTTTCAACTCATTACCCCATATGTTCTTAACTGCGTTCACGATACCGTAAGTATCTGATACACAGGCTACCATACCTGTTGGGTATTGCTCAAGAACTCGTCTCATCATCTTAGCTTCACCCTCTTTACCTTCCATACACATGATGGAATGTTCGGTTGCTGGAATGGATAGGTTATACACCGTATCAGTATTATAGAAACCTTTGATTAGGTGAGACGCAATGGTATTATCAGAGCCTCTGAAACTAATCATATCGGCTGCACCACCGATTGCGGCAGATTGGACACTGGATACACCACGGAAACCAAAGTCATTCAATACGAACTCCAATAGGTAATCGATTGTAGCTTGGTCGTGGTCGGTTGTGTCTAGGAATGCTTGTTGGGCATTCTTCTTAACCTCTCTCGCTAGAGTGGCTACCGTAATAGGGTACCAGATTTGCAAGATTAACGTTTCTAGGAAATTGGTTAACCACGCACAGTTAGGGTCAGTATTCTCAATATACAATAGTACATTACTTGTCTCTACTGATGTACCCTCTGGTACTGCTTTGATTTTCACTGGTAGTCTACCACCATGCTTCTCAACAATGTAGTCGAACTTAGTTCTATCGAACACATCATCACGCCCGAATGTACCTAACTCAGTACCTAAGTACTCGTAAGCCTCATCCACTTCCTCTGCGGTGATTGCAACACCCTCAAGATATTTCTTAAGGAAATACTGTAAACCGAAGAATACGGTACTATCATAACGACCACCTCTTGATTCCATGTACGAACCAATAGTGGTCGTATTAGGAAGGTAGAACTTGTGATGAGAATACTTGTAAGCATCTCCCAACATCGCCAAGTTCCATGGCTTATCCATTATTTTATCCAACAATGGTTGGAGTGAATCGATTGATTCCCAATCTCTATTCTTAATAGCTTGTTTAAGTTGTCTCTTTAATTTTCTTGCTACTGTGCTCATATCTTTTTCTATTTACGTGTTACCTTGTAACCTAATTCTTTTGCCATCTTAATTGCCCTCTCATTGGCTTCTTTGAGGTAGCTCTTACCCTTTGCTCTTGGCACCAGTATTATGCCTATTGTCCCTTTTATCATTTGTTTATGTATTCAAACTCAATTGTTTGAATGTCTGTATTCCCTTCAAAGTTTAGGTCGATAGCCTTTAATGCGTGAGACCTTTTATCCATATTATAACCAGTAGAACCAAGAAAATATTCTTCCACCTTACCCTCAAAATCCAAACCAGCCCAAATCTTATCACCCCAAAACCACCATTTTTTCTTGTCGAGTTCAATTTCAGGCATATACGATTTCCTACCGTTCTGGTATGTGATTATTTTGATTCTGTACTTCATACTCCTTTTCCTGTTGGGTCAAATTCTTCTACTTTGTGGGTATCCAAGAACTTCTGAACGAACTTGATATGTTCAGGGACAATAAGTTTCTCAAGGTTCCCTCTAACCTCATCAATATCCCACCACTTAACGATAGAGATATCGTCACCACCTTCGGGTCTACCGAATAGATGTTTACACTTGAATACTGTAGTCATGATACCATCTTCCTCTCCATAGTATCTCCAATCATCCACTTGACCACTGGTAACATATTCCATGGCAGCATGCTCCCATGAACCAGCTTCCTCTCTTAATTCTCTTGTTGCTGCTGCCTCAAGAGATTCATCACTTCGGTCAACAAACCCACCAACCATTCTCCATTGCTTAGAGTTAGCTCGTTGAGCCAATAGCATCTTACCACCATCCTTATAAGGGATGATGTCTACTGTTGGGTATGTAATTGGGTATCTATCGTACATTGCGTAGATAACCCCTGCTCTCCATTGTTCAGAGTCTGGGATATTACCTGAAAGCGCTTCCCGTACTGCTGTACTGGAATAGTAGATGTCTGATGTTAGTTCTGTGTAGTCGTACCTACCAACATAGTGCTCAAGGAATGAATCTCTTGCTCCATATAGAAGGAACTTGGCATTGCCGAATGGCATCTTGATAAGCCTATCCAATTCATCACTCCAAACTTTATCATCTCGTTTGTTCTGAATTGGTATTACGATTGCGGTTGGATAAGCTGTTTTAACCATCTTCTCCCTTGCGGCATATGGTAACGGGTTCTTACGTGAACCACCCTTATCTTTAGCTGGGAGACCCAAGAAGATAATCACCTTCTTGTGATGCTCATATACTGAGTCAATCAGTGCTTTGTGACCTGTATGTAATCGGTCAATCTGGAAACGTGCAACGACTACTCCTACTTCGTAATCCTCTGGTTGCACTTCAGTCTTTAGTTTTAAAACTCCCATCGTTTTTATTTAGTGGTACAAATATACGGGATTAGTTTGACTTATCCAAATTTATTTCCCAGTTTGGAACCCTAAGCTTGATTTCTTTCTCGTTTGGCTACTGTAGAACCCTTTATAAGAGGACTCAATCAGCGTTAACGTATCGGCTAATGTCCAATCATCATCCTCTTCCTCGTAGTCCAATGCCATCTCTCTGATGTTCTTAGCCAAGTTAGCGATGAAAGCACCCGTCATTTTGACCTTGCTACCGTTGATGTTACCAGTCAGTTTCTCGTATACCTCTGGTATTCTCCATTCTTCATCCAAGTGTATCTCACATACCAGTGGGATTTGCTCTTCATCCAAGTAATCAAAGTCAATTATGAAGTTAAAACGACCTGGACGCTCTGCTGCTTCATCTACCAATCCTTTATCGTTAGTGGACGCTAACAGGTTGATTTTACGCTTCTTAACACCATCAAAGAATGAAAGGAACTCACCTAATAGGTTTGTGTATCCACCCTTATCTCTTGAGCCTATGAATAGGTCAATATCATCCATGATAACAACACCATCATCGAATATCTCGCAACACTCAAGTATCATCTTAAGGTCGGCTACCGTTGTAAATGTTGGTATAATGAATGTACTCTGTGGTGTCAACTCCTTGATGATTTCTCGGATACTTTCAGTCTTACCAGTACCTGGAATCCCGTTGAACATCACCCTTGCTGTTTGCCCTCTTCGAACTCTATTAATGAAGTGTTTGATGAAGCGTTTTTGGTCTGCGTTCAGGATAAGGTCTTCACATACTCCTTTCTCTTCAACCCTTTTAATACCTTGGAATGCACCCTTGTCGATTATGACCTCAATACAAGTTCCTTTATATACGGAGTTGTTGAATGCCAGTGACTTAAGGTTTTTGAACATCGTCTCAAAGGACTTTCTATCCATTTTACCCTCACTGGTGATATTCAGGTATGTCTGATAGATATCGTACCTATCCAGATATGCCACCGTTTGAACGAAGAATTTGTTATCCACCCCATCCATTTCTGTGCTGAACCACCAACCACCACTGTGGTCAAACGAGCCACCGAATCTAAGTCTACCATCAGAAGCTATGTGACCATAATTACCAATAGTAATCCCTTCCGTTACACCACTTACGTAGTTGTCAAACATGAATTGGTTTATTATAGCCAACTCCAAAGGTGTTATACTAAAATCCTTACTGAAACTTTTACCGTTATCCAACCCATTCTTCCCAGTTATTTCAATATTTGCTGGGGTATCTGCTGCCACATCTCTCATCATCCGTTTGTATTTGTCGTATTGTTTACTATTTAATTCGTACTTAATGCCATTTTTAATTACTTCATGCTTCATCCACCTATCAAATATTTGTATGTCAATAATAATGTTGTCGCATGAATTAATTGGTCAACACCTATGGTGCTGAAGAAACCGTATAGGTTATCCTTAAGGTAGAAATACCCTGATAACCTACTAGTAACGTAATCTGTACACCAGTGAGTAACAACCGTTATGTTTATTACAGCAAACAGAACCGTTGGTGATGTCGTGAATAACAACCACCCCAATGTGGTAACTACTGAATATATTAGTACGTGTACGTTTAACCAATACACTGACTTACCCTTATTCTCAGCCATCTTTCTGGACTGAAAGAAAAAATCAGCCACCGTATGGATAAGTAGAATAAGTAGTACGTTGGTTATCGATATCATGCTCCCAGTGACCTTTTAACGATGTCAGACAACGCTTTACCATCGTATTGACCAGTGTAATTCTCCTTGAAATGGTTCATAACGGTACCCATATTTTGCATACCCTTAAGTTTATTCTCAGTAATGAATTCATATACCATGCCACCCAAATCTTCCGTAGATAATTCAACTGGTAGGTAACCATTTAACACCTCAATTTCAACAGCATCATTGGTGGTCTCCTTTACTTTACCGACATTCTTTTTGATGATGCTAATAACCTCAACATCTGTTGGGTTGTCGGTTACTCTTTGGATTTCTCCCTTTAGTGTTCTAAGGATTAGAAGCTTTGCGGCTTCTTTGGCTCTCATTGCGTCCTTGATGTCACTAGTAATTTGTTCAAATAACATTGTCTTATTCCTTTAGATAACAAAGGTACGATAAATTCTTGACAATTGCAACATTAATTTAATCCTTTAAATATGGTTTTGATATCTTACCACAATCACAAGCCATTACTACAAAGTCACCCTCGTGGTTGTTGGCTACCCATTGCTCATTGGCTTTAATACCTAACCTCTCACAACACCCTTCAATCTCATAAGCCTCATTACCTACCACCTTACTACAATAGCAATTCTTGTCATAATTCTTATGGTCTGGTCGTGGGTCTGGGTCGGGTAAACCTCTCAAATCAGCTACCATTCTGGCACCCAAAGCTTTTTCCAACGCCACAATCCCCTGATACTTTCGTCTCAATAACCCCAATAACTCGCTACATGATTCCTCATCTAAGGTCTTAGGTGGCATATTATATTCATCTTCTGGGTAGAAATCCCATGCAACTAAATATCGCTCTAGGTCATCGTATTTAATGGCACCGAAGAACTCATTTAATATTCTTTCGTCACTATCGGTCATTTTTCTCTCTTGTTCAAACATTATTCTACTTTTGTTTTATCTATTGGTATTGGTGAACCTTCATCGTCTATTCTAACGAATACAGCATCAGTTGAGAATACTACGGTCTCCTTACCTGTAAAGGTATTGAATGACCTTGATTCTAATTTAATTGAAATGGATGAAGTGCCTATCTTGGTGGTACTTCCGTATATCTTAACGATACGACCTAATTTGACTGGTCTCTTGAACTCCACTGAACCGAAGGATACGGTTACGAGCATGGTAGTTCGTGCTACTTCAGATGCGTATGTCGCACCAGCTTCATCAGCCCACGCTAACATTCTACCACCAAACAAATTTCCGTGTACCCCTAAATCGAATGTTTTTACTACGTGTGTTGATATTAATCTCATGTGGCAAATAAACAGAATTATTTCGACACTTTCAACCCTTTCTTCAACTTTTTTCTATATTTCCTATAACTCTTATTCAAATATTGGAAACACCAACTACTAGCCAATAGACCTATAGTCAACTGAAGGTATAAGATACCCAAAGATTGAACACCAAATGTGGCGTTATTGAAATTGTATATACCGTGGAATATTATTGCACCTATTAGACCTATGAAAATATAGAGCCATTTACGAACCTGTGGTCGCTTCTTGATAACCACATCGAACCATGACCTACTGTAATCACTCTTTGGTGGTATCTTACCCAGAGCTATCCAGAAACCAGATATCAATCCGAATATCATATGTCCTAGGGTTGCGGTGAAACTTCTAATTGTCAGCACTTGGAATGGGTGTGGGAATTGGCTACCGAAAGCGTCAATGGCATATCGATAGTTCTCCACCAACCCGAAGCCCATACTCACCATCATCATATAGAACATGATAGCTACTGGGTGGTCATTCTTATTAGACCTTATCAAACCGTATATTAAGAACACGGCTATCTTCATGAATTCCTCTAGGAACCCAACTTGTAGGAAGTATTTGATTTGAAGGTAAAATAGTTGGGTAATGTGGGTAACATCGAATAGTGCTGTGGTGATAACCTCACCCAATCGTAACCACCATGGGAATAACTCATGTACCCCCAATACACCAGCAATAGCAAGAGAACCACCCAATAGGTAGCCGATAGCCACCTTGATGTTGATTACTTTATATGGGACAGTCGCATATATTATGCCTGAGTAGATTAACCCAGCAATGAAACTAAAGAACACCAACGTCACAAATCCCATCATATAAATAAATATGACTTGTGCTTACCTAAAGGTTACTTCTTTTTCTTAGCCTTCTTCTTTTCTTTCTTGGCTTCCTTACGTTCCAACTTGTCAGTCCATACACAGGCATCTTCCACGGCATCCTTTAAGTCCATGATAACGTCCAACAGGATGTCCAACTTGTATAGTGTATTCTCTCGTTCCTCAGCAGACCATAACCCTAATTCTAGGCTCACGGCTCTACTGCAATCCGATATCTGTAAACTAACATCTGGTCGGTCACTGTAAACTTCTTTTACAACACTTGCGGCTATCGCCCCAGTACTGTTATGCCCTGCTTTGTTCAGCATTGCATTTCTCGCAAATAATGTCTTTCTTTTTTCTTTAGCCATTTTATCTCAAATTTAACATACTTAATGTATGCTAAAAATGAGATGCGTATTGACTAAGAAGTATAGGTCTCTATTCTTCATAATTTATTCTGGTTTTACTCCTTCGTTTAATCGCGTTATAACCTCTGATAAGTAAACGTCCTTATCACCGTATTCATTTATACTTCCAATATGTATCAACTCCACTAACCCCTCGGTTAACGACCTTACATCCATATTCAATGAAGATTTATGTTCTTCAGGTGTGTTAGGTCTGAATTCCTCTGGTTTACCCAGTCTAAGTACAGCAGCGTTGCCATCCTCATCAACACGTTCTGTGTCTATGTCTATTATAATTATGTTCTTCATGTTGTTGTTTCTTTATTTAATTCCCACCAACCTCTTTCATCATCTTGTTTGAATATCTCTACCCACTCTTCATCATTTACTACTTCCCAAGCTTTAACCACTATGTGGTTTTCTACTAATATCTTACGCCACACCTTACAAGTAAAAGCCTGATGAAATGTGTGCTCACCATTCTCAAGCACACCATTAATAGTCTCCATTGTAAATGGGTTGGTCATCACTTTATCTCTGACACCTTCTTCAAATGGGCTATACAATATCCCCACTTCTAATAACTTTTCAGCACGTTCCTTTGGGGTTTCGAACTTAGTGTTAAAACTTATCTCGTATGTTTCTTCTTTAGTCATATCTCGTTAAGTAACTCTCTAATATATCTTCAGTACCGATGATATCAGTATCAAAATCTATATCATATAATGCTATAACCTTATTATCCTTAATTTCCATTATTTTCATAGCGGTACCACCAAAAGGATTCAATAATGGTCGTCTACCGTCATCCCACTCACCAATTAATTCTAGTTTAGGTCCTATTTGTCGTTTAGTCGGTTTTTCAGTATACGGGTTATAAACCATACCGAACTCTCTCATTTTAGTGTTTCGCTCAGTCATGTCAAGTCCGTTCCATTCAGTTATAAACTCTTGCGTGGCTTCTAAGTCGGTAAGGTGCGATAAATCTTTATCCATAATGCAAATATACTATAAAATTAAATCAATTGCAACCCTAATCTTAATATATCGTCCCAATCAACCTCATTTGAGTTACCCTTGTGTAGATAAATAGCCAATAAACCACTTAAATGATAATGGTTGTTATGTGTTTAATTTCTCTTCACACTCTTCTTCTGTGAGTTTCATCATCGCACAATATTCATACGTAGTAATATTTTCCAGACCGCAACCATCGGTACATGCTGCAATATGGAAGAACCCATCGGTAATAACATGCAGAAAACAACGGTTCAATATCGTTGATATTCTATACCCCTGTTGGTCTGCAACATTCTGCATCACTTCACGCTGCTTCCTGTTTTTTATTTGACAGGTGAATTGAGAAAGATATTTTAACTTATGTGGTGTCACGTCTGTTTGATACCTATATAATCCTCTGCTCTTGTTCGTGGTCGTTTACATGGATGTTTATCAGCAAACGCTATAGCATCCTTTTTACTTGAATGTACGTCCACAAACATATCATTTTCATCATCAGAGAATGATATCCAAGTTGGTAATCGTGGGTCGGTTTGTTTCTGTATAAACCTACCATTGTACCACCACTCATCTACCTCAATCAGTACTGGTTTTTTGTTTCCGAATAAATCCATTTATATGTCGTTTTTCCGTTCTTGCACACACGAGTTACACATTAAATACTCAGTAGTATCACCGTGAAGTTCCTCGTTATATGGGTCAATCGTAAGACTTACGTCCACACCAACCGTCTCACAATAATCACAGGTTTTACCCGTTGCCAATTCAATCAATTTCTGAAGACCAGCCAATCTACCCTCTTCGTATGAGCCGTTAAACTCTTCTTTCGGAAGTAGCATCATACAAACATGGCGTGAATTCTGGCTTAGGGTAGCTAACCTATGGAGTGTCATACAATCCTTAGCCTCATCCCAAATATTGAATGAATATTCATGGGTTCCGATATTTGGTAGGTAAACCATCTTATGTTCAGACCTAAACCAATCAAACGCTTGTTGGTATAAAGGTGCTTTGAGGTTGTTGTAAAAATATGTATTATCCTCAATAACTTTAGTCACGAGTTTATGTTTGGTACCATGCACATTAGCGTCTATATAATAACCCAACACTTCACCATCAAACCCAAGTTCCTTAAGCGCTAACGCTTCTTCGTATGGTATAAATTCTTTTTCCATTCGTCAAATATACAAGTTATTTTTCAGAAAACCAAATTTCTTTTGCTAAATCGTATATTTTATAGTCCAGAGCGTTATTCTCCTTGAACAATTCTCTCACCTCATCTGATACCACCACCTTGGAACCTGTACTATTCTGATGTGTTAATTTCAGTTTATACCCCAACTTATCGCCCACCACATTCAGTGACTTGCCCAGTTCATCCATAACCGTGATGTAATCATACCGTTCGGTCAGAGACTCTTTGGTTATATCCTCAAGGTTATCATACCCCAGATACCAAGCCATCAGGTTATCCCTTTGTTGTTTAACGAATTCTCTATTTTTATAGAACCTATCGAAGTCATACGTCTTATTCGCATATAAGCTCTGGTCAAACAAATATTTATAATGTGATACCATGCGTTCTAACGGCTCTCTAACGCTTGTAAAGGTAAAGACCTCACGCTTGGGGTACATAATCGATTCAACGTGCTCTATAAGCTTTGGTTCCCATTGGATGTGGCTTAAGCAAACGCCCAATCTTTCCTTACGTTTCATCAACTCTGGTCGTTGCCAATCAGTGAATGGTAATTTGTGGTAATTGCAATATTCAATAAGGGCTTTCCTTATAGAAGAAGAACCCGTCTTAGGGGTTCTAACGTATACTATATTTATAGGGTTCTTCATAATTCAAATATACTGAATTAAAATAACAAATAAAGGATGAGCTTACCCAGAATCCTGTTTTAATGTATCATTTATCTAACACGTTATGTTCCCTTTTTACGGGGTGCCACAACCCGACTCATCATAGCATTGCTCACCTGCTAGGTCTGTTTGTGTTGCAACCTCGGTGGTCAAAGCGACTTTCGTCTCCCACCTTAAGCAAAGTTGTCCTGAAGTTCCTCAAGGCTTGCGCCCAGCGATACAATCTCTTTCCTTTATTTGTTATCTTCTTCTAATAGTTTACCGAATTTCAACTCCAAATACGCAAGAGCAGTATCAAAAGATGCGAATCTTCCACCTTCTGGTGCATCCGATAGGTCAATACCATCCAATAGGGTGTCACCACTTTCTAGTATCCACTTGGTGTAGTCTTCGTCTTGGTCTAACGTTCCACCATCAGATTCATCATAATAGTCCCACCAGACAAGATACCCCCTCTGAAGTTCCTGTATCATGAAGGTACCAATGTGCTCAGTCTCAATTATAGTATTAGTCTTTGTCTTCATAACTGTAAATATACGGTATTTATCCGACATTACCAAATAAACTTTACCCTTTTACGGTATATTTATTACTATATAGACAATCTACCCATGAGAAGACACGACAAACTAAAGAATATTGAAAGGATTAATATCC
>Ga0208299_1000712_pt1 | contig 28751 bp, 41 predicted proteins | sample 15_taG_FD_184089 | JGI IMG/M metagenome (GOLD analysis project Ga0208299, IMG submission 184089) | Marine viral communities from the Subarctic Pacific Ocean - 15_ETSP_OMZ_AT15312 metaG (SPAdes) (version 2) | ecosystem: Environmental > Aquatic > Marine > Oceanic | place: Pacific Ocean | collected...
CCATTGCCGAACATCAACTGCGTATTGGTCTGCTCAGTTTCATACCCCGCCATCATAATAAATGTCTCTCCGGTTCCATCGGCGATCGTAGGATTATAAAGTCGGGCCGGGTCTTCATAAGTGATTTGCACAATAGCACCCAGAGGCAGATCAGCGAGGTCTGGGCGACCCGGAGGAACAACAATGTCTGGATAGGTGTGAAGGATCGGGTCAGTAAAGTTCTTCGGCGCGGGACGAGGCTCCATCTCCGGCACGTACACTTTATAAACGGAATAGGGCTCGCTAGAATATGGTTGTAGATTCCCCGGGGCGCTGGCCGCGGTTGCGCTGCCTGAGCCCTCTAAAGGTTGGGAAGCCACATAGGCAGTAAGGAGAGATGTTCTGTCTTGATAGCGGGGGGTTTGAATCTTTTTCTTGTGGACGATAATCCCTCGAAAGAGTTCTATATCATGGAGAGTGTCAGGATCGTACTCTTCCCGCATGGAAGAATTGAGGGCCTGCAAACTTGATGTTCGTCGACGATCGCCAGAGTTCCTGACGTTTTGGTCCTCGATAGCATTCAGTGTACCGAACTTCAGATCTTTCTGGAGATCAAGCTTGCCCGCTGTCATCAGGTGATTCCTCTTTTAGAAGATCGAAAAGCTGGTCCTTGTCATCAGCCGTTAGGCCAAACTGTTCGGATTTTTGTTTCTGGACCAGGGCTGTAAGCTTAACCAACTGTTCATTGGACCGCTGTAGATTTTCTACGTACTTGGCTGCTATGGGGCCCAACTCTCTGCGCGCACTATCCGTGATCTTCATATCATTGATGGCGTCCATCAAGAGGGACTTGGCCATGGCACGATCTTCCCTAATGTTGGTAGTCGTTTCGGCGATGTAGTCGTCCAGAGTAAGGCTACGCTTTTTATTCATTTTTATATCTGTCCACTTTCCCACTTGCGGCGGAAGGTACGGTAGTGTTTACGTAGTTTATTGAGGTTGTTTACAACCTGTTTAGTATTCAACCCGGTTATCTCCCGCAAGTATAGGTAAATAGCTTTTTTATTGAAAATTTCAATGGTGTCTGCTGAGTCCATCAGGATCCGCACCGCCATCAAAACCTTTCGCTCATTTTCTTTGAGCATAATGTTGTCCCACGTGTCTATCTCTTTATACAACGATAACCAAAATTCTAAGTCCTCGCGCGTGTCTACATAGTTAGGCTCGTCTGAGATACACTCTTCAGCCATCTCATTAATCATATCCTCTAGATAGACTTCGGTTCGGTTGCGCTTTTGGTTTCTTTTTACTTTGTGAATAAACCAGTTCTTTGTTACAACGGAAAAATAGGAGAAGGCCTTCGATCCCTTCGAAGGGTCATATTTTTCTAAAATAGTGGTAAGCCATATTTTACAATCATCGCTGAGAGATCCAATATTGGGGAGGCTTGTGAACCGATAAGTATAGATAATCTTGTCGACCATCTGATCAAAGGCCGGCTGGATGAGTTCTCCGTAAAGTTTCTCTCGGAGTTCCCTATCCTCGGTGTGACAATATTTGATTATTGCGTCTTCGTGGACTTTGGTAAAATAATGGTTTTTATTCTTAGACCGCCTGCGGCGTCGCGTTTTCTTCGGATTGTTCGATTTCATTTAGTTCTTCCTCTAGTTCTTCGTCGAGTGTGTACTCATAGATTTCTCTAAACAAATCTATCTCTTCAAGAATTACGCCAACTCGTTGGATAAGCTCTTGAATCATAGGCTCTCCATGAAAAGAGTTCATCCCATATAATGATTTAACAAAAATAGAAAAAGACCGAAACGTAAAGTATAAGTCTCCTAAATTCTCCGATATAAAAAGAAGCTTCCGTAACACACGGACGAGATACCACACCAAGGCGGCATTGATTAAAAGGGAGAGAATGGCAATCAAAGTTATCATTTGTTTGCTAGTTCTTCCTTTTGTTGCTCTAGCTCCTGCCGAGAGTCTTGAATGAACTCCTCAGTAAGGGCGCCCGTTTTACGGGAAAGCTTGTTTTTGCGCGTCGTTCTAATTGGGCTCAAAAGTTTTACAAGGTTTTCAGAGCTGTTGCACTGCATACACTTATCCGGCCCTTCGTCAGCTAGATGAAAGATGTCCAGGTATGTATCACAGTTTGTGCAACGATAGGTATATCGTGGCACTATTCGTCATCAAAAGCCGTATTGGCATCATTGATTTCTACCTCGTCCAGCTTTATGACGGGCGGATTATCAACAATCAACGTCGAATGACTAGAATCCTCAGGATCAAACATAAAGTTAAACTCCTTGAGGACAGGAACGATATCGCTCTGCTCCATAAGAGACTTCTGGAGCGCCATCATTAGGGCCCCCAAGGCTTGATTAGATAATTTCATCGGAGGGCTCCGTGAGTCTCGATCCGAACAAGACGCTCGTGAATATTCTTAAGGTGCTGCTCCATATTTCGGGAATGATCTCGAAAAGCTGCACCCAACATATCCTCTACTATTTCCTCCACTTGGCCGCGGGTCAATCCGACGGTGGATGGGGTGGCAGTCGAAGTCGTCTTCGTGGTCCTCTTAGGAGTACCGGTGGTGGTTTTTCTCATTTTTTTGTTTCCTTTCTAAAAATAACATAACCATATTGATGCTTGTATTACAATACATTATAAACTGTTGTTCCCCACTCATTAAGGGGATCTCATAAATTCTTTGTAGAGAGCCTCCCCTACTCTAAATTGCCACTCATAATCAATATCAAAGGTCTCAAGTTCTTCCATTGGGAATAACTCAAGGCGTGGGGGGGTGCTCTCGCACATCCAGTACCCACGCCCAATGAGATCTAATTGAGAAGCATAGAGGCAATGTGCTGCCTCATACACCGGGTCTACATATTTGGTATTCATGGTGGGAGAATCGCCCCAGTCTGTAATAGGCTCGCCGTCTTTGTCCCAGTAATAGGTCTTTTTAGGTATCACACCGAAGGAGCCCATTTCATCGCTAGCTGCGAATGATTCAACAAAATTATCAATGGTGGCACCGTCTAATAACGGATTGCATGCACTGATCATAACCACATATTTATATTGCGCCGGGAGTTTGTTATGCCACTCAAAAATAAGGGGCATCTTTTTTTCTTCGAGTGCCGAAGCTTCGGAACGATGAAAAACTTGCAGGCCATGGTGCTTCGCAATTTCCTTGATGGGGTCGTCAAAAGCCGAGACGAAAACCTGAGATGTGGGGAGGGATTTTAAAGTTGTCAGCTTATCAAACAATATATCCAGCAATGTCGTGCCCGCAAAAGGGCGTATCATCTTTTGTGGTACCCGTTGCGATGCTAATCGAGCCTGAACAATTATGGCAATCTCTGCCTTACTTTTCGCCATTGGCCGCCAGTTGCCGCAGGAGAGCGGCAATTTCTCCGTCATACTCGTTTACTTTACCCATCAGCTGCCGGGCTTCTTCGGGGGAATCGCGAAAGGCTAGTCGTAAAATATCCATCCAATTTACATTATTCTTAGAACGAATGTGTTGAATCTTATCAATAATCTCCATATCTGTCAATCTATCAGTCATTATCATCTCCTTCAAAAATATAATACTTTTTTATAAATCCGCAAGCCTCAAAAAGTTTTAAGCTTGCTGGGTTACTGAGACTTACAATCGCACGTAACTTTTGATTGCGCATTTGCTCCCGAAAATAGTATAGCATATATTTGCCCACTCCTTTACCGCGGGCTTCACTAATAACTGCGATAGAAATATAGTCTTGGGCATTACGTCCCACATAACCAAGGGGAACCCGGTCTTCTAAACAAATATAATATTTATCATTATGGACCGACATATAGGCACGATGTTCTTCGGGGCCAATTACATGATTACTCATGGAATTCGCGCGGGCATCTTCATCATTTTTTAGATGACGAATAAATTCCCAATAGGCAGGACTATTTTTAACTATCTCTAACACGCAGTTTCTCCACCTCATGTATCTTTGTGTCCCAGCCTTCGGGGAGAAGTGGCCAGTGAGTACTTAGGTCTCTCCGAAAGTGATGAGATCCCCCTGACTGGCATTGAACAGAGGTGACGGCAGAGAGTCGTAACCTGGCCCAATTGGTGATGAATAATTCTTCTATCTCTTGCCGTAACCTGTCATAAGTTTTTGAGAGTGTGTCTTCCTCGGGTGTGAAGCCCACCTCTTTCTGCAACAATATATCTCCCGTGTCAATCCCCTCATCGATGTGGTGGATGGTTACCCCCTTGGGAGTTCCTTCATAAAAGGACCAAAAATTGGGATGGTAACCTCGGTTCCACGGCAAATAAGAAATATGAAGGTTAATAATTGACCCCGCATAGGCGCGGATAACGGGGGGACGCAGGATGTACTTATAACCATATGAAACAATAAGAGAGGGTCCATACTCTTGAATTTCTTGGAGAGTGAGCCTTTCGTCGGTAGCCTTTACTTCGTCCGTCTTTCCAATCCACTCAATGAGAGGTGACGACGTATATCCTAAAAATAATATTTTCACGGTTTCTTCTCTAGCAACGTATTAAGTTTACTTTCGCCTGGGGCGACAAGAGAGTAAATTTCCATCCCATGATGGGCAGACCATTCATTGTTCCATAGCCTAACAACCCCGTGAATGGGGTTTTCCATGTCGACGCCAGCAGTGTCAAAGGGATGGGTGATCTCTGTATCATCAAAACACCTTCCTCCTCCAAAATCAAACCCTAAAACTCCTAGCTTTTTACATCCTAATTTTTCTAAAAGCGGAAAGATACAATATGTGAGTTTGTTTTCTCTCGATCCAACATGACGGAAACTGTTATCCGACTCATAGGGAAAGGTTCCCATGAGAACAAACGGCATTTGAAATCTCAATGGGATAGAAGGAAGAGAGTAAAGGTAATAATCCCCATAGGGGCCACGTGCTTGGGAGGGTGGGGCAACTCGTGAAATTTCTCTCACATAGTAGTCTAGGTCGTCCCTCATCTTACGGTGATATGCTTCACTATATCTCCAGGCCCACAGATGCCCCAAATATCCCTGGTTCTCCCGATATGTATCTAGGTGTGAGAGATATTTGGTGGTCCAAATAGGCACCGGGAGAAATTTTACATCATTTCGCTCCTTTACTTCTTCGAGAAGGCTATAATACAATGTAATTTTTTCGTTCGATCGCCAAGTGGGAGAGGTACCAGTATTCATTGACGCGTCTTCAATTTGTGGCGTATCCAGATAAGGAGCCAGTAAAATGTGAAGAGGCTTTTCCAATGGAGAGTCGCAGCCTGCCAGATATTGTAAGCCTTCCAGTGCAGCATTGGGGTCCGTCCAAAACCAAAAATCTGGCATACAGTCAAATTCCTGCTTGATATAGGGAAAGGCGCGTTGGAATCCAAAAATCTTCTTTTCTCTTAGTCCCTCCGCATGGCGCCCGTCTTGGAAATAAGTATTAACCGAATAGCCGGTCCCTATAACACAACAATCTTCTACATCGATGTCGAGGACTTTATGATTAGCCATGGCCGCCGTTTTTTATGGTCCATAGTTCTTTTAGGTGTGAGGGAATGTCTAGATCTCGTTTGTGAGCAATCCAATTGGTGCTCAGGGGATCTACATAGATGAGTTCCCTAAAGAGAAGATCCACCACCTCTTTAACTTCTACTCCACTCGCCTCCGTCGGACTATAATTGTGTCCCGCAATGTAACCCCCAGGTTTGATCTTGGAAGAGTAAGCGATTATATCAGCCATTGCACCCTCATAATCATGAGCCGCATCAATGTAAACCCAATCATAGGCTTCCTCTGCGAATTGTGAACTTACCTCGGTACTATACCCTCGGTACAGCTGGACCTCTTCGTTTGAGATGAAATAGTTTTTGACCGCGGTATAGATGTTATCCCACCCTTTGAGTTTCATTCGTTCGACCAAAGTATCAATCATTTCGGGCTTATGGATCTTATAATTTTCATAATCCGGGTTTGTATTCCACAAGTCCACCAAAGCTAATTCAGCCGGCGCGGTCGCCAAGAGGAACCTGGCGTTCCGGCCTTCGGCAGTACCCACTTCGATGCCACGATCGCCTTCGTGGAAATATTTGCTATACATTTCCCATCGGGAAATCCACCACTTTGCGGCGTCGGGAAGTTCTCCCGGAAGATGGGGGAGCTGGGCCCCGAACGATTCGGGGGTCAAATTTTTAACAAATTCAACTGTTGTGATCGATGTTGTATTTTTTTTCATTTTTTTTCCTTTATCTTATGTCTCGTATAAGTTGAAATTTTTCAGCGTATGCCAGGCCTACCTCGTTACCGGCCACTTTCATCAGGTTCTCAATATTTTCGTAACTTCGAGCATGAGGGAAGAGGCGCATTTCCTCTGCGTAATTTTCTTTTAGGCACTCGATTTTTATATTATAGGTCCCACTTACATCATAATATACCGTGGGGTGAAAAGTATTAAGAGGATTATAATCGGTAGAACTGGGAACCGAATAAGCTAAAATTTGTTGTGGTTTACCCGTCTGAGGTCTAAAGGCTGTAATTGTGGCTTCGTAACAATGCTTATGATCTATATTCAAGCAACTTGGATGATGGGTGAATATAATGTCGGGTTCAAAATCAACACTCTCTTCGATATATTTACATTTTTCTAGCAACGAGATAATATCGAGGCGATTATCGGGATAGTTAGCAAAGGTATAATCTTTTATCCCCAATTTTGTGCACACCCCATCAAGCTTGCTATTTCTATTAGATGTGGTCTTACCGCGAGCGGAGAGACCATCGGTAAACGTCAGTAATTTAATATATGCCCCCTCCGCGGCCAAGCGCGCAATGGTTGCGCCGGCTGCAAGCGTTTCATCATCCGGATGAGCCGCTATAACTAATACTTGTTGAGTCATGATTTTTCCAATTCGTTCGTGCCCCAAATAGGGGGCACACAATCTGTCCGCATAGAGCGGGTTTCGCCTAAGTGATTTACAGTCGTATGAGTCTCCAGACAATAGGCTGTCAAGGCCGCGGTGGCATGATAGACTGCCCCCGTATCTACACCTCGTTTGCGTTGGAGAGCATAAGGCTCCCGAAAGGCTGTGTGTCCAAAAACCCAATAATAATCAGTTTGAGAAATATCCATCTCCAAAAAATTGTGACGATTGTAAAGAAACTTTTCGGTAGGAAGGGCGTCGAGAGCCTCCTGCGCACCCTGGAGCAAGCAGGGGTTCCATGAATCTGGGTCCACCCCCGAATGACTGATAATGTGACTCCCCCGAATACAATAATTTTGTAACGAATCAAAAAAGTCTTGGTAGGGCTGCATAAGGGTTTCCTCGATCTCCTCTCTTAGTAGGCGTGACAAACCAAAGTCATCCAATGTTTTGCGCCCGCCATACTGTAGCAAATATTCTCCGTGGCGACCGTTTCTGGCAAACTCCATCCAAGCGAAATCATGGTTGCCTATAAGAAAAGTAGTGTTTCTATTGTACATCAAATTTTGTAAATATTTTAGCACTTCTCGGGAGTTCTCCCCTTTATCCATATAATCGCCTACAAAAATAAATTCTTCGGCATCGCCTTCAAGATAAGAGATCAACTGCTCTAGTTTAGAAATTTCTCCATGAACGTCTCCTACTACGTACTTCATACTAAACTATCGTGTATATACCGTCTTAGTGCGGCACGATAGTCGTAGGTCTGGTGTGGGGACCAGTACTGTCGCACTTTTGTATTGTCCATATAGAAAACCCCGTAACTAGGAGCTTCAGAGAGCGAGATGGTGCTGGTGCTGCCTAATAATTTTTTGAGAGAATGGGCTGTCCCTACAAAATCGGTTTCTTGCCCATAACAGAGATTAAATATCTCACATGATGAATCACCCCAAGGGTAGCCCTCCATCCACTCTTTGAGCATGGAGATGAGGTCATATATGTATAATGTCTCCCAGTAAACAACTCCTCCTACATCTAAAAATACAGGCTCTTCCGACCGAAGTTTTTGCACAATATGATGGATATATCCTCCTTGGCGCTTACCCCCAAAAATTCCGGGGATCCTCACGATGGCGCCCGAGGCCGTGGAGGATTCTAAACTCTCGGCAAACTTTTTTTCCCCTAACATTTTAGATTGGCCATAAGTATGAAAAGGGAAAAGGAAGCTATCCTCTTTGACCGGGGAGAGGTTGTTTTTATCATACACGGTCATGGAACTAAAATAGATGATGCGACTAGGAGTTTCTTTTGCAATCTCCATAAAGCTTTTTAGTCCCTCTACGTTGCAGTCATATAAGACGTCACCTTTGGACAGCGTGGTCGGGCTCGATTGCATGTCAATCTGAACCCTTGCGGCTAAACAAATAATATAATCATATACTCTTTCGCGTAGCACCTGGTGAATACTCTCTTTCACCCCGAGGTCAAGATATCTATAATCTTCTAGTTCTTCGGGGGTAACATGAGAAGGAGAACGTCGCCCCGTATAACAAATGGTGTTACCGGGGTTCCACTGACGATAAAGCTCTAGTCCTATATATCCGGTGCCGCCTACTAATAGGATGCTTTTATTCCTCACCGACTCTCCCTCCCGCGGGAGAACGGTAAAACACACTTTCCCAGCGGCGCCATATACCTATCCCTTCGGTAAAATCTACTCTTTCCACGTTAGGTCGATCATAGTTTTGGATGCAAAGATCAAATTCATTTACGCCGGCTTCACATGTCAAAAGAGACGTCGTGGAGAATCTAGGATTGATTTCGAAAATTTGAATTCCTTCTGATGTTTTCATCAACTGTACGTTGAAGGGCCCGCACGGCTCCATTAATGTTACAATTTTAGAGCATACCGCTTCTATAGAGGGGTTTTTTTGGGTGATAGCGTGCTGGGTTATACCCTTCTTACAAATTACCTTCTTGGGGACAATAGCTATAATTTTATTGCGGGAGTTAACCGTCACCGAAACTGTATATTCTACCCCCTCTAAATATTCTTGCACCAGTACCTCTGGTTTCTTATATGAATGTAACACAAAATAGGCATCGTACTGGTCGCGGCTAGCAACCCTGAGCGCACCGCGAGAGCCGCGACCAGAGTTCGGCTTGAGAAAAAGGGGGTAGGGGCCCGAGCCGTCATAAGTGGCTGCTATAGTCGAGGGGATAACTGATATGTCTAAGGCTTCGAGCTTTTCCATTAACCTATTTTTGTCCAGGCATGTTTGGATAAAATCCGTACGCGGAGCAATCACTTTCAGAGAGGGTATCCCCTTTGCCATCGCTTGGGCAATGGATAATTCTTCATCAATAAGGGGAATATAATAATCAATCTGGTGGCGGACTATGGTGTCTCGCAGTCGTGCTTCAAAAGTCGGGTGCTGTATTGGTGGTAGCACCACCAGAGGCAACCCGGGATGAATTTGGAGAAGCTGTTTATTTTGATCGGTTAGGAAAATATTATAACGGGCCCGTAAAGATTCATATACGTAGGGAAAGAAAGATCCGCCGGCGGCCGATATTAAAACATTCTTCATCCATCCACCTGTGAACTCAAGATAATTTCATCTTCGCGAAGGTCGCAGCTTGCCCGCTTTCCCAAAGTGTCATAATAAGCCGCCGCGGGAATGGAATTCTCAATATAGGGCCGTTTGGTGGTGAGGTTTTGAGGAGTAAATATTTCTCCCTTGGCTATAGAAGTGGCTGCAATCACTGCTCGACGGCCGCGTTGGAAATCCACCTCACTAGAACTATAGTCACCCGATTTTACTCCTAAGCACTTTTCCGCACTACGGATATCTTTTACCATCTGGATCAACTCGGGGGGCTCGATAGCAAAGGGATGATCTGGCCCCGGAAGGGATCGGTCGAGAGTATAGTGTTTTTCGACGGCTTGTGCGCCCATCGCAATAGCCAAAGGGGGAACCAAAATTCCTTCGGTGTGATCCGATATTCCTACTTTTTGATCAGGGAAGGCTTGTGAGAGAAGTACCATTTGGCCCAGGTTGATATCTTCGAGGGGCGTAGGGTAAGCATTGTTGCCGTGCAAAAATATGACCTCAGCGTTAGGGTTGACTTCATGTATCCATCGCAAAATGTTTTGAGAACTCTCAATCGTCGAGCCGATTCCTATCGTTACGACCAACGGTAAACCGGTTGATGCCACTACTTTGACCCATCGCGGATCCGTCGACTCAAAGCCTGCAATCTTTAAACGCTTCACCCCGAGAGCATAAAGCTCTTCAACTGCTCGTTCATCACAAGGGGTCGACATAAATTCAATACCATGGTCGTCACAATAAAGTTTGAGATCACGTTGCCATTCACGAGGGAGTTCTAAATCTTTGATCAATTGAGGAATGTTGGTATACGTCGCAAAGTCAGGCGTATACTTCGAATACAAAGTCTCAGATGAATAAGTCTGAAATTTAACGGCGTCGGCGTTGGCAGCCACAGCTGCGTCGATGAGACGAAAGGCCTGCTGGAGATCTCTGTCGTGATTTGCGCCGGCTTCGGCAATTATAAAAACTTTGTCCATTTTGTTTTTCCTCTGACTGTAGAACTATGATACTACTTTTTTAGCCCTAGGGGATAGTATATCATAAAGATAGTGGCTTGTATCTATAAAATTTCCTCTTTTTTTGTCATAATCCAAACTAGTGAGGGGACCGTGTCGTATCTGCCATGCATCTTCGCGGAGATAGGCACCGACTGACATTAACCTTTTTCCAGAACGTGTAAAAAAACCTCCTCGATGGAACCCATTAGTATCTTCAAAGATTACGGTGCCACGATCCCCCACTATGGTAGCTATATCCTCCGGGGGTATTTTGGCCATGGCAGCAGCATCTAAATACCCATGAGTATTCCATACGTCCCCTTCACGATCGAGATTAGGCCAAATATGATTGTTTTTATCTCCATAGCGACTCCGGAGCACATACTGGTGTGGGCCCGTGTCGACTGTTACCTTGCTAAAGTATATAAAAATTTTCAGTACGCGCCAGTCTTCAGTATCGCGATGGAAGCGTTGAGACTTTTCTCGCACATGGACTCCCGGGGCTTTCGTGAGACCCAAAGAATTTGGAGAAGGAAGAACGTACGCATGGAGATACGAACCAAGATTGCGCAGCCGCGGCACAGTCCCCAAATAGCTCTGAGCAATCTGTAAAAATACTTCGTTGAGATATAATCTAAAAAGGCCCGAGTCACCAAGTGTTAAAGGGCGCCCTAACATGTGATAATGAGATAGTTCGAACCTTTTGCCCCTGCTGGAGGTGGTGGCGCCCAACTGCAACTTCATCGATTCTGCTCCCACATTAGGGTGGGCGGCAAACCTCTCAAAATATCTCTGAGTCTCTCTATAATCTTTCTGTAGCTGTTGGTCTTTGAAGCTCTCAATGTCAACCACAGCCAGTCCCGTCTTATTAAGTTGAGTTAGAATATCTTGTTGAAGTTGGGTGATTGACATCTTGCTTCCCTTTATATATATAAAGGCAAGTTCAAAATATGAGAATGAATTTTTTCAAGGTGTGGTAACGTAATCTTCTGCTGATTTTTGTAGTAAGTAGTGGTATGGAGCATGGGATAATGCCGAGCAACTCCGATCGTTTTCAGCAGCTCGTCGGCATTATCTACTAATGTCGTGGCTAAATAATAAGATGAACTTTCATCTTGAGGAAGAAGAGTATATTCTGTAGCCCATTTTGCATAGTTAGCTTTTCGATGGGCTAATTTATTCTCATAACGAGGAAGTTGAGTGAGGGCGACGGTGGCACTTAGGTTGTTCATATAAAATTTGAAGCCCGCCTGGTTAATGTCGTAAGAGGATCCGGACGAAATGCGCCCAAAATTGCGATAAGAGCGAAAATAGTTTTCCGCCTTCGAATCATTGGTGCCAATAAGCCCACCATCAGGACTACAAATAGGTTTGTACGGATGAAAGGAAAAAAAGATAAAGTCGGAGGGTAGAGTAGGAGTAACACAATGGGCACTATCAACTACTACTACTTCATCTCCAATGGGACTAAACCCCTCAATCGTGCTCACCCCTCCATACAAAACCGGCATTAGAACTACAGGCTGAACCTTAGCTTGAGTGCTTCTGGACGAGCGCAGTTTCTTATAAGAGGAGGTAGAAAATTGCAACTGATCATCCACATCTACAAAAATAACTGTATGACCGTGAGTATGGGCTGCCCAGGCTGGTGAGGTGAATCCTAACGAAGTGGTATAAACATCGCATGGACCTAGACTCTCATACAAATAAGCGAATATCATATAGGCGCAGGCGCTCGCCGAATTAGTAGCAATATTGTAAGATTTTTGTGAAAAAGATGCAAACTGATTTTCGAATTCGGGAACGTTGGGTCCAAAACCCACCTCTCCCTTTCGCAAAATTTCGACAATCGGAGCCAGATCTTCCTCCACAATTGTAGAGTCAAAAGCCTTCCACTTAGAAGATGACATTATGTGACCTTTCGAAATCTATAGCCTTCCTTGACATAGGCCCATTCTTCTGTTTTTACGACTTTTCCTTCCTTGAAATGAACTAAAGTGCCCTCCGGCTTTTGGAAGCCGCGCAGTTCGAGCTGGAGGCCATATTGTGGATCTTTCCAGAGTTCGCTGTAGGGGCCGCGCCAGTATAGGTCGTTCCGGTTGTAACATTGTGGCGCCTCAAACGTGTCGGCATAGTCCTCAAAGCCTAAAATATAGTCAGAAGAGCAACGGACCATTTCTTCCATAGCCGTGAGCAGAGGGCCCTCTGGGTCTTGATGAATAAGAACTCCGGAGGAGAAGACAGCACCAAATTCTTCGTCGGCGTAAGGCAGTTCCAATAGAGTACCCACGGAGAACTGTGCGGCCGGAATGAACTTTTTGGCTACCTCGACTGCCGAGGGGTAGATGTCCAGGCCGTGTAAGTTGGTAAATCCTAACTTTTGTAAAATAAATAAATTGATACCCAGGTTGCACCCCACTTCAAGGATGGGCATATTACGAGAAAAATTCTCAAATAAATCAAAAAAACCTTTTCGGTCGAAATAACGATCGCCCACATCCTTGTGCCTATTCATATAACCGGCGGCGGCGGGGCCCGTCCAAAATTCTTCTTGGGGATTAGTTGGCATCCGACAAGCCTCGCTCAATCAAGTGGACCAACTCGTCGACGTTGTCGCTCATATGAAGAGCGGAGTTAAACTCTGGGCCATCATAATCTTCCCAGTCTGCCCGAAAGAGGCGCTTTGTATATTGAGGACGGACCGACAGGAGGTTGATCGCGGGCACCTTATAAGTAAAAGGCAATTCCGTCGCAGCGAGCATATCTTCATGGAGTTTCTCGCCCGGGCGCAACCCAATTAGGTCGTATTCCACGGGCGACCCATGCATTTGTTCCACGGCTGAAATAATAGTGTTCATATCGTAGGAGCAGATCTGGGGGATAAAGACCTCGCCGCCTTGAGCATTCTCTAGAGCGCCAAAGACGGTGTCTACTGCATCTTCTAAAGTAAAGAGAAACCGAGACATGTCCGTCGATGTAACTTTGATCTTCTGACCGTCAGCGAGAAGAGACAACCAAAGAGGAATAAAGGAACCACGAGAGGCAATGACATTGCCATACCGAACCGAGGCAAAAATGGTGGTCTCAGAATGATAATCATAATTGGTAAAACATCGTTCAGCAATAAATTTAGATGAACCATACACATTGACTGGCTGGCATGCTTTGTCAGTAGAGATAAGAATACATTTTTCTACACCATTGAGCAGCGCTGCGCGGGCGACGTTCTCCGATCCCATAATGTTGGTTTTGACACACTCATCGGGATGGAATTCCATGTCATCAATGCGCTTGAGGGCTGCCGTATGGATTACCATCTGAGGTTTGTGTCGCTTCATCGTAACATTAAGTTTTTGAAAGTCTCTAATATCCCCAATTACGCGGATAATCGCTGGATTGTTACCAAAGGAGAGGGCTTGTTTGCCCTCGTCGCGACTGAACACAATGATTTCGTTTTGGGGGTTTTGAGCTAGGAGCTTTTTAATAAGGGCTTTCCCTAATGATCCGGTCCCTCCCGTAATCAGGTATCGAGTCATAGTTCCACCCGCGCAATCTTTTGGCTGGCCGGGTTGAGTCGAGATATAATCTTCAGCTCACAGCCTTCGGCCTTGAGCCACTCATACCACTCGTCCACGACTGCTAAGGTGATTTTTTCTTCATGAGACAAAGTCTCGACTGCAGCGTCATTGGCTGCTACTTCATTGCTATGAATAAAGTTGGCCTTGTCATATTCGCTTCCCTTCTTATCGTAGAAGTGCTGCTGGTCGGCGCCGTCGGGAAGGAGTTTGTTATCCCACCCAATTGTTGTGGCCTCACTTACACCTAGGTGCTGCAGCAAGTAAAAGACTCCCTCGTACATAATGCCGGGGCCATAGGGACGCAAGAGGCTCTGTGTATCCAGCGTCCAATCGCCAAAATTCTTCTTCTCAGAAACGGAGTTATCAAAATTGCGCTCCCGGATAAAGAACTTGAGATCACATTCACCCAGTTTGAACGGGGTGGTAGATGCCTCCATAACAACAGGACGCTTCTTGGAATAATCATAATTCTTATAATTGGCGCAATTGTAGACATGAAAATCAGTCACCTCCGAGAAGAGGTCATAAGCCTGCTTGATAGAGACCGTAAGGGTATCTCCCAAGAGGGTGGCGAGTTTCGCACCATCATGTTCAGTGAGAGTCGGTCCACACGAGAGAACATAACAATTCTCTCCCTTGAACAAATCTTTCAAGAGTTCGAGCTTTTCAGTTTGCAGAGGTAATCCTTGGAGGATTTCTACTGCAGCGGTGGCCCTTTCCTTGGGGTTTTCAATGGCCATCAAATTTTGTTTCAACGTGGTAATGCCGCTTTCCAGAGTAACCCCCAAGCTATCCACAAACTGAGCATAAATCTTCTCTTCTGTGAAGTTTTCAAGAATATGCTTCTGCAGGCCTAAGGCTTCCTGTTTATAATGCTTCTTTTTGTCAACAGCGGCTCGGAGAGCACGTTTGTAAGAAGTTTCTTTCGCATAAGCCCACATTGAGTCAGCCTGCAAGACGCCGTCCCAGACAGCTGCCTTCTGAATTGGCTGAACGTCGTAGTCCACCTTGATAATTCGCGGAAAGTTCTTTCCCTGCTTGTTCGGGCGGCACATATAATCAAGCTGTCCACTCCACGCCATAGTCAATAACGGCAAACCATTGTAAGCGGCCTCAAATAGTGGGAGACCATACCCTTCGCCATGCGCCAGATTAATCATAGCATGCATGGTAGGATGCTGGTAAAGCCACGTAAGCTGGCCGGTAGTCAGTTCCCCGTGGACAAAGTAGACTTTACACTTACGATCCGGCACATTCTTTAGAAGATTGCGAATACGAGTTTCGGTAAACATCTTATCACGTAGACTATCACATGCGGTGCTTGTCTTGACGACAAGTCCTACATCCGGGTCGTCCTTGAATTCCTGAGCGAACCAAACAATAGTATTCTCTAGATTCTTTCGTGGGCCCCACTGGGAGATAGCCAGGAAGTTCTTCTTCGTTGAAAACTCGATGTTCACCTCTTCAGGTTCCGCATCTCGGACGGCGTAATTCACAACGTCCACGGGGACCTGAAGGCCCCAGCCTTGAACTTGTTCGCCGGTCTCGCGATTGGCCACATCATACTTACTGTTCTCAAAAACCTTCTTAGAGTGTTCCGAGATGGTAATGATCTTATCGACCATCAAATTACTTTTCTCGATCCACTGCGGGGCCACCTTAGTCGTTTCAATACCTGCTGTGTATCCCACGTTATAGGGAGCGATCTTCTCAAACTCGTTGGGAATGGTGATCTGCAAGGAAAGATCAAAGGCTCCCTGATTCTGCACATAGACTTGTGTCTTTAAGATGGTCTGATCAAGCCATGCTCTCTCCTCACTCTCTTCAACAATGAGGCCAGTAGCGCCCCATGGAATGTTGACGATGTAGATATCTAGCACATCTTCTCGGGTGCGTAATGCGCGAAGGGCAAATCGAGCCTGTTCGCCATAGCCGGAGCGCGAGAGCGCCGGCGCTTTTACCAAAATCTTTTTTCTCATTATAGTTCCTTTACTGTGTACTTGTCGTAACCTGTACGACTGGTCCACGACCCGTGTGTGTCATAGATGTTAGTGAAGAGTTCGTCCCAACTTTCCACAAAGGTGTCAAAATTGAACCCTCGTAGCGCCCACTCACGGCATTGTTCTCCCCATGCGACGCGTTCTTCAGCACTCATAGTATACATTTGGGTCAGTGCATCTACAACCTGTTCTTCTGAAAGCCTGTCTTCATAGATGAAGGGGACATCTTGGCTTCCAATGATCGCCTTGGAAACAGGTTCCAGACCAATGCCATACCAATTCTCGCCATCAGTCACTTGATCTTGCATACCGCCAGTCATGTTTACAATGATGGGGGTACCGCACGAGAGAGACTCCAGGGTGGCCAGACCAAACCCTTCGGCATCCGAAATATTAATAGTAACATCAGCCATATTGTACATTCCAGCTAAATCTTCAGCATTAACCTTAGACTTAGAGATAAGAACCTCCCCATTAACCAGGTTTAGATCATGCATAATAGCTTCAAGGTCCTGGCCATGTACGTCCTTAGGATCGGTGTGCATGATAAGAGTAGCTTTTCCATAGGCATCGTTTTTATCCAAGAATGCTTTGAACCAATAAATAAGTGATCCCGATTGCTTTCGTCGAGCATTGCGATTATTCCACAGCACCACAAACTTATCATCGAGTTTCTTTTCCTTCCGAAATGCCGCCGTAATTTCAGGGTCCATAGGGGCAAAGATGTCCATGTTTACTGCATGAGGAATATAAGAACTCCCCACATCGGGGGACACCGTCTGAACAATGTCGTGTGTAAGTTTAGAGATACAAGCGATATGGTCGGTAGAGTTATACCACACTTTGTTGAAAGTGGGATAAGGATAGTTGTCCCAGACATGATAGTAGACCATCGGACAGTGGGCACGAATCTCATGCTCAATATCCCAGAGCCACGTATAGAAGCGAGGGTCGGTCATAAACCAGAGAATGTCCGGCTTTTGCTGGTGCAACATGGCACGGACCATATCGGCATTACCATAGCCATCCACGGGCCAGATAATCCAGTCCTGGCCCCATTCCTCGGTATGCTGGGGATCATGTTTTGGGTGCTTGATCGCACCACCAAAGGAAACAAACTGGTACTTTCCAGTCTTGAGCATCCCTTCGATAATGTATTTGGTTTGAGTCCCCACTCCCGACGGCGAGAGGGGATGATCACTAATAGTGAAAATCTTGATTTTATCAGACATTTGAGTTCCTTATGGGCAATGTTCGGTATTAAGCAATTTGCAAGGATAGGGTTTATGACAATTCAGCCTATTCTTGATGCTAAATCTTTTAGTGATATTATAGATTGCTTGATAGAGAAGTTTAAGAGCGTTTTCAGTTTTCTTTGGACCGCTCGTTACTCTAAATATCTCTACACGGTCTTTTTTGGCCGTCCTTTTCAATAAAGCGAAGTGTGTTTCCACCTTCTCAGGGTCGATTTTGTGCTTCTGGCAGAAGAAGTGTTTATACAATGTAAGCTGGTATGTCACGAGCTTTTCTGCCTTTTTACGAGAGTCCCAGCCCCATGAACAAGTCTTCCAATCAAAAAGGTGATAGGTATCTCCTACTTTTACCACGGCATCCACAAATCCTTTGAAAAAAATGTTGAAGTTCTCAATGGGTACATAGAGCATCTCCTCCGAAGAGAAAACTTCATAATCGCCGAAATAATCCTCTAAGGCCGCATCGACCTCCCCCAAAATAGCAGGGCCGGCGGACTTCATCTTCTGCACATTTGCTGCATCAAAGGCAATATTCTTCTCTAAAAGATCTTGTATCCTCTTGGCAAAACCAAGCTGGAATACTTCAGTCTCATTAATGTCTTCCTTTAGCAGCTTCTTTTCACATACATCATGAATAGCACTTCCAAAAGCGGTATATTCATTACCTTCAAATGGAGCAACCTTTTCGATCCATGCTTTTTTGTGGTAGTAGGGGCAGTGAGCCCAGTCTTTTAGTTCAGAGTAGGATATATGTTCACGTTTGTTTGTCATCAATTATTTCTTCAATCTTATCATACAATATAGGACTCGTGTCTCGTACAGTGCGTGGATTCTCTAAAATGTATTTTTCAAATCCATTAGCAAAATATTCTTGCAGCGAGGTGGCTGCATAAGGAGAGACAAAGAGTCCTATCGTCAGGGTTAACAAGGTGGGGTATCCCACCTCTAAAGCAAGGAATTCATCAAACTTTTGATTATATTCCGTAAACTGATACAAGAGGGGGCTGATATTGTACCCCTCGCTTTTCAGAAGGTGTTGTAGTCTTTCTCGTTTCCCGAGAAATTCTTGTTTGAGTGCATCAGTATACAACTCTAGGCCGTATTCATTTTCCAAAGAATGAGCTACCTCATGCACAAAGTTTTCCAGAAAATCGAAACTGGTCGGTTCGTCAGCCGTCATATAAATTGCGCCGTTAGTAAACGACGCGTTGCGGCCTTTTAGATCCTTGAAGTGACCTATGTACACCACATCTAGATTAGAGAGAAAGGCTGGCGATAAATACGACTCCGCTTCCTCACAGAAGGCTGGTATAATCCCGGCTTCTTCGGGCTCATCAACGACGAAGACCGGTATATTATGAATATAGTATTCCATTATTCAGCTGGGATTTCAACGCTTTCCACATCTACCAGCGCCTGCTCATAGCCTCGGAGAAAGTTCTCTTCAGCGACAGCCATAAGGAACTCCGGAAATTCTGCGGCAAATACTTCCACAGCCATGTCCACTGTAACGTCCTCAGGGGCTGCAAGACGGTCTCCAATATAGTTTACCACCAATTGGCGTAATCCACTGGTTGTCTCAACGTATCTTTCTAAGTCGGGGTTTTTATTTTCCATTTTTTATCTCACAGATTTTGTGCAGCGAAGGTAGCGACCTTAGATCTCTCGCCCTTGTGTAAGGTAACGTGAGAAGCAAGTTCAAACTTCTTGAACTTTTCTACAGCATGTGTTAGACCGTTCGACGTCGCATCGATATAAACATTATCGATTTGTTCTACGTCTCCGGTCAACACAATTTTCGTTCCTTCACCCACTCTTGTTATTATAGTCTTTAATTCGTGAGTTGTCAAGTTTTGTGCTTCATCTATTATGATAAAGGCATTTGAGATTGAGCGACCACGAATGTAAGTCAATGCTTCTATCTCTATTGTACCCTTTTGCATATAAATGTCAAGGGTTATTTTATCATTTCCCATCAAAAACTGAAGATTATCTTGAATTGGCATCAGCCATGGCGACATTTTCTCTTCCATGGTTCCCGGGAGGAAGCCGATGTCCTTTCCAAGCGGCTGTACGGGCCGTGAGACGATTACACGGGTGTACTCCTGTTTCATCTCGTCTATGGTCTGTTCAAGGCCTGCAGCGATCGCACAGATCGTCTTACCGCTACCTGCTTTGCCGATGGCTGTCACAATTTGGATGCTCGGGTCCATGAGGGCATCCATAAGGAACTGTTGCTCCTTGTTGCGCGGTTTGATTCCCCATACTTTTTGTTTACTGGTGAGGAGCTGTCGCACAGGCATCGCTTCGTTTACAAAACGACCAAGTGCGGTCTTCTTTTCGTTAGCGTTCGAGACCAACATTACATACTGATTTGGAAATAATCCCTTATTTTCCAAGTAAACACTCTGTCTCTCGTAGAAGCGGTCAACGATTTGATCATCTACCAGCACAGTAGTGCAACCATCAAATATATTCTCGCTCGTATCGACGACCTGGTTATTCTGGAAGTCTTCGGAGATGAGGCCGACAGCATCTGCAATGACTCGCATGTTTATATCCCGAGAAACCAGGACCACCTTACGCGTGCTTTCTCGTTGGGCTTTGAGGGCGGTGGCTATAATAAGGTGATCCGGTATCTTAATATCGAGGTCGCGGGGGAGGTCTTCGGGCGTTAGCCCTGATGCGCTAATTGATTTTACAATGCCTAGGCCTTTACGGATCCTCACTCCTTTATCGAGCGATCCTCCCTGGCGGAGTTCGTCCCAGATGCGAATGATTTTGCGCGCCTGTGCTCCAACAGCGTCTTGGCGCTTTTTGTGTTTGTCTATTTCCTCAAATACTTTGAGAGGAACATGAATGTCATTATTCTCAAAAGCATAGATACACTCTGCATTAGTGAGATAGACACTCGTATCAAGAACATACGTTTTTTTACGACTCATAGAAGTCCTTTGCGGTCTATTCTATATAGAACCGACTTACTAATATTTACTATTCTTTGGGATGTCAGTAGAGGAGACTACTTCTACGCGGGTTGGAATCAGGTCCGGGTCGGTTTCAATTTCCCCCTCACTGACCATGCCTGAATCTTTCACCAGTGTGGAGGAGCTTTGGATTTTACCTCCCCCCATATTCCACAAGAGAGATATATTTTCTTCTGCACAGACATCCATTTCGGGAGTATTGTCGGTCTTTCGATCGCCGCCATTAGCAAAATAGGTGGGCTTCAAGCGCCGAAGAGCTTCACACACGGTGCCGTCGCTATCATCGACTGCGCTAGTTTCTGCAACACCAGTAAAGCCTCGGATAATTTCGCAGCGCTCCTCAAAAGGCATAAAGATATAGCCCTTTTTTCTCATCAACCATTCATCCGAATTGACAATCACAATAACCTGTCCGTATTGCGCAGCTTCTTGAATCATACGCAGATGGCCAATGTGGACGGGATCGAAGCCGCCGGAAACGCAGATTGTGTCGTAAGGGGTTTGGGGTAATTTTGTCATAAGAAATCCTTTCAAATATGTTGGCTGCGGCGGCTGGACTCGAACCAGCGACAGGCTGATTAACAGTCAGCTGCTCTACCAACTGAGCTACACCGCATTCCTTTAGAGTATACACCAACTCTAATAATAATTATATCCACAATGTCATACATTGTAATGAACCGCCAGATTTCAGATATTCGCTCGTATTACTCTGTATTACCTCATAACCTCTAACGTCCAGCTCCGTTATGATATTCTGTGCGCCGGCTGGCATTATAATTTGGTTATCGTATACTACCGAGTTACAGGCAAACTGAGTTGCATCGGTGACATCAATGGGGATGAGATCGGGAACATGAGCTTTGAGTTTTTTGATTGCTGAGGGAGAAAAAGCATGGGGATAGTAGAAAGCGCAGTGGCTACCAATTAGACAAAAACAGGTATCAAGATGATAAAACATGGGATGAGCTAATTTGAGAGGAATGAGTTCTACCTCAAGGTGTTTGGCTGCCCGCCGCAAACCTCCCAAACTAGAGCGATGTCCATAGCCCCCAAACATCTTATCCCCCATTATAGCTGTGTCTCCGGTCCCCTCAAATGCCAAATTCTTCGGGAGTCGATAGGTGGTATAGCCCGCATCTTTGAACCATCTTTCAAAAAGCTTAGTCTCGCCCTGTCGTTCTTCAAAGCGGAAATTGCTGAGAACTATTTTCTTCCCTCGGACTGTCCCCGCATTGGCAGTAAACACCATATCGGGGAGCCCAGGGACCGGATCTATTGTGCGAATTTTTGTTCCAAGGGCCTCCAGAGTACCCTTGAGTCGTAACCATTGCTCCATCGCAATCTTCTTGTTTACAACTTCCCCCTTCATCCAGGGGTTGATGGAGTATGTTACCTCAAAACAAGTTGGAGGACATAAAAGCGCAGTAGATACCATATGGTAACTAGTGAGGATTTAAGGAATGGTGCCGGCACCATGAATCGAACACGGGGCCTGCGGGTTACAAAACCGCTGCTCTACCAACTGAGCTATACCGGCATCTTACATTTTGTTAATAATTTGAGGTCTCGGTGACGTATTCGTAATACTCGGTCTAACGCCCGAATTTAGAACAATTTGACAAATATGCTCTAAGCGCTCTACGTGCTCAAACGCATGCCATGGGTTTTTCCCTACGGCACAAACGCCGTGATTACCTTGACCCACCACATCGTATTCCGGCTTGCCCGGGTGCAGGCCCAATGCTTTAGAAGTAGCATCTGCCAAGGCTTGAGAGACGGCCGGCAGCACTGGTACATTAGGCCCCACGCGCGTGTATCTATAAATCTCCGGGAACTGGCTCGACATATTCTTGAGGTCCCAACCGGCGTACATCGCCGCCACGATATTAGTGGAATGTACGTGAAGAACACACCGGGTCCTTGCCGCGTCTTTTAAAATCTGCCAGTGCATCTCTAGTTCACCAGAAGGATTTTCCGCCATGGGGGTAGCCAGGGAACCATCTTCCCCAATGCGAATGGATTTAATAAACTCGGGATATATGAGGTTCTTTCTCACCCCAGAGGGGGTGATATATATTTTATCATCGCCAGTTTTGCGCACCGAGCAATTTCCGTCACGCGTAGTAATCCAACCTCTCTTATAGCACTCTCTCATCACATCGCCGATTGCTGTTATCACTGAAAGCCTCCTTCAGATTCGTCATTATCCTCGACGCCAGTATTATAAGTCACTATAACAAAGAGATCTTCCCAGCTGTCGGGAGCCTTGAGTCTTATTTTATTGGCACTTTCTTTATTTTCTGCATGGATATATAAAGTCGGTCCATGGCCCCCATTGCGAATCGTGTACATATACTCCGATCCAAACTCAATTGCAGCTTTGAGCCGCAAGGAGTCAGTTGCTATTTTGCTCACCTATTCCTTCTTTCTTCGTGATTTTTTATGGAGCTTCTCAAATAAGAGCTTTTTCCATAAAGTCCCCTCTATCTCGTCCGGGGGCATGTTGAGGGAATAGAGACCGGCAAGCAATAAACGAATTTCTCGATTAGAAAGATAAACAGTCTTCAAAAACGAAGGAATTTTACGTTGCTTATCGTCTGCCATCTCTATCCCTCACCTTCCGTATATCCTATATAGTTACCCGGAAGGGTTTCCGGCAGCCCTCTTGGTCTACTTCTTTCGCCGCTTCTTACTGAGTTTAGCCTTACGTTTCTTCTTGTCGACGCGTCGCTGATTGAGAGCTTCCTCTAATGCAATCCGAGGATCTTCACGGGTCTTCACTGCATAATAGCGATCATTCATCTTCCCCTGCCAATGAACCTTCACCTGCAGGTCCTTTTCCATTGCTAATTCAAGGCGCTTTTGATCCGCCTCATCGTATGTCGCACACTTTGCGACGATCGTCCATGCTGGGCCCTCAGGGATCCCAGTCTCTACTTCTTCAGTACTCATTTTGTTTCCTTCCATAGATAAGTTGCTGTCATTGGCCAGTAGATCTTTTCACCACTGTCCACTACTTGTATTTTATAGACTGTGATAGATTTGTCAAGTACTAATCCAATAAATCTTCGATTATGTCCATTGATGTCCTTGCGGGCTGCATCAATACACACCACTAGGTCGCCTACCGACGCTTGTTTTCTAAGCCGTCCTTGTCCCAACCGCCCATGGTCCACTTTTCGTTCATCAGGTGATTAATTCTATTATAGTGTAGAAAGCCCAAAGCGTGTCCCAACTCGTGTTCGAGCACGGTCTTCCTTATATCGTCACGCATATAAATTACGGCCCAATCTATTTCGGCCGTATCATTGTCTACAAAAAAATGGGTTTGTGCTAGCGCTGTCTCATCCATTTTGACATTGGAGGACACCAGATGAATAAGGATATATCCTTCTGGTGACGAGGATAAGCACTTGTTGAGTGGGTCATGTTTATATTGGGTCGTATAAAAACGGTAGCCCAATCTCTCCCAAAAAGCCGTGGCACTGTTGATTTGTACTTGAGTGATGGGGGCGTGTTCACACACAATTACAGTCGGAGTCCTAAACCATGTACCAACTTTGGGGGGAGCGTTATGAACTGCGGGAATTCTAACATGGTTACTAACGTAATCACTGGCGCCCGACGGAGTGGCCAAACTGCAGATACTAAGGCCCACTAACGAAGCATAGATAATGACCATAAGGGCCAACTTCAAACAATCATTCATACAATATTTAGTTGAAATAACCGGTTTTGTAGTAAACTGACCCTAAAACTCGGGGAGAATCTACCTGTTTTGGAACAAATACCGTTAAAACCTTATCTAAATCGTCCTCTGGGCGCCAAATAAGCTGCAAGGTGCTGGTAGGCTCATCCCATATCCAATCGAATTCATTACCTAATTGTCTTTCGTAAGACTCATAGCAGTCATATGTGTGCTGTGTCATCGAGGCGATCAGCGTATCGTGGAGATTGTGACCAGAATTGAGGACTACTTCTCTTCCGCAGATAGAAAAGAATTTCTCAAAATCTAGATCTTGCACAATAGCAAAACTGACGTATCCACTTATTAGTTCTGTTTCGAGATTGTCTGCACACCAGAATATAGTGGAAGCAATCAGTTCTTGGCTGCTCCACCAGCAGTCCATAGTGGCATACAATTCACCATATTCTTCTTGTCTTATATCTTCTTCAGTTATATTATTAGAGCAAGAGCATAGCAATATTAAGAGAACTAAGATCTTATACATCTATAGTAATTATTATTATAATAGAATATATTTGTAGGTGTCAAGTAATATTTATATTTTTTTTGGTGGAGGTGCACGGAATCGAACCGTGGTCCGAGGAATACCATTGCAGGTTTTAATCCCCGTCGAAACCAGATCCACCCCCCATTTAAAAGCTTGACAAATAAGGACGCATGCGTTATTCTAACTTAGTGTCGTATTCTTCTTTAATCTTATACTTTTTCTTCAATGACTTAAAGGTCTGTTCATTAATTCCTAAGATACTGGTAGCGGCCCTATTAGTAGGAGCAATACTAATGACGGCATTATATAGAGCTTCCTTTGTAATGTTTACAATGGCAGACCAGAGGTTTAAACCGTATAGTTTTCCATTAGTTAGGCGACTGGCGCACTCTAACTTTAATGCAATTAGTTCCTCAAGGGTTAGTGCAGAAAGCATTACTTCAAATGCTTCGTTGGACTTTCCTTCATTTCTCAGTTTGTTGGAAAATGATAAATCGTTGCAAAAACCCTGGGAATCTGACTTCCTCGGTTTCATCTATAATAAATTTTCGATAATGTCGTCTATATTCAAATGGCGAAGAACTTCTTGGAGTTCGATATTAGCTATATCTTCATCCTCAGAAGCTCCGGGCTCTAATGTCGGCTCGGCATCCTCAGCCGCGGCCGGCTCTTCTACGTTTTGGGCCAAATCACTCTCGTACTTGTCAAAATATAGAGATAAATTTTTGATCAAATACTCGGTGAACATTTCCCGATCTTGGGGGTTATCCAGGTCGTCAAAAGCTCTAAGGATTACTTTTTCAATGGTTTGGAAGTCGGTAAAGGCCTTATTTCGGCCAGTCTTGTCCTCACCGCTAATAGCAAATTCTTCTTTTTCGACTTCCCCGTCGGCCTTGACAACCTCTTCTTCTCCAACGTCGATAAAGTCAGGATCATCTTCAGGTTTGTCGCCGATTTCTAGTGAGATATCTTCTTCAAGTTCGGTAGTTTGGGTGGAAACTTCGATATCTTCACCTGCCTCTTTACGGGACTCCTCAGGCGCTAGAATCTTTTCTACTGCAACCAGGATATGGTTGGCATATGATTTACGCTGTGTCTCGTCCGTTGTTAGGGACTTAAAACCTGTCTCCAAGACAGACAGAATGTTAGAATTACGGAGCAAATCCTCCAGGGTATTGATACCGGTGCTAGCATGTTTAGCTTGGGTACTTACCGCAGTTTGGGCCTCTTTAATCAAGCTTCGTAAATGTAATCTGAGTTGCTTTTCTTCTGAAAGTCTCTCTCGCCGTCGAGACGAAACAATGCTTATTGCTCCGCGAATGTGCTCTCGCAGCAGTATTTCGTTAGCTAATTCTTGTCGATCAATCATCTTTATCCCACCGTTATACCTAATAAATAGTCCATTACTTCACTTACCAGCTCTTCGGAAACGATTTCCTTTTTCTTCTTCTTTTTCTTTTCTGATCCCACAACGTCGGGCATATGCCCTGCAAAGCCCTGGACGGCTCCGCCCCCCATAGCGGACATCTCTTGAAGGCCTCCTCCTAAGAGTTGAAATATTTCCTGTGCACTCTGGAGTGACTGTTCGGGGAGAAACTTGGCAAAGGCCTCAAGATCATTATTCTTTATTGTATCACGTACAGCTGTTGCGCTATAGGGTTTTTTTGTATGAGGGTCTACGATGTTGGGACACGGAGCTGCTTGGGCTTTAACTCCTTCAGGAGTATATTGAGCCAAAGCTTCCGGAGAGAAATAAGTGTCTTTTTCGCCACATCCCATAAGAATTGTTTGCCCGGCCGAGGCATCTTCGAGCACAGAGTAAGAAGCTTTCATAGGACTTCCAGCCACAATTTCTACCTCGACCTGATCGTCGAGTCCTGCATCCTGCAGATACTTCTGCCAGATGGCTAATGATTGTTCGGCTGTAACGCTCCGGCCGGATTGGTCCCCGCGGATGGCGCGAGGATTTTGTCCAATAAAAAGCTTCACTCGATCAGCTAGCTGAGCATAGTGTTGAATCATCTCTAGGTGGCCCCGGTGGGGAGGCTTGAAGCCCCCTGCGACTGCGGCTACAACCTCGCCTTCGCTCTCGGTCATGGGAAAATCGATAGTGCCTAAGAGGTCCGTGGGAAGCTTCATTTTGCGCCGGCTTTCATTGATGCCCCAGTTGACGGCAGCTGCCAAGGACTCCTTTACTGTGTGACTGCTTAAGCCCAGAGAGGTAATAGGAATACCTGAGTGTAACATTCTGAAAAGGCCCTTATTGGATTGCGTGGTTGTAGGCAAGCTCGCGCGCCACTCCAATAGGGTGTGAGTAGTAGAGACACCTTGATCCCCCCAATAGACTGTAAGACTTTCATTTTGGGAAAACTTATCGCCCTTATCGACCATAAAGTTAGCGCGGCTGAACTCCAGACGGTCGACGAATTTGACACCATTACCTTCGTGATCTACGGCTACATAGCCTTCAGGGTTTGATGCCACGAGGTCCCCAGAACCATCATCGATAAAGTGTTTGGTGTTGTAAACAGCATTGTTGTATTTGGCAATAAAAATATTTTTGGCCTCAAAGAGAAGACGAGATACTTCAAAAAGTCGAAGGATACTCTCTTTTTTAGATCGGAATAAATCGAGCTGTTGCTGACCTTTAGCCCGCGCACGCTCCTTTCCTTTTTCACTTTTGAGCTTATCCACTTTAGCCTCTACTTTAGCAGCATACCAGTTTATGAACCCTTCGAAGCTTTGGTCCGGACTCTGAAGAAACTCTCCTGATTTGATTTCGCTATTGATATAAATGTTGAGAAGATCAAAAGGCAACTCACTGTAGTCTATCTTGGAATTCACCGCTTCTGCTTGAGTGACCAATTTTAGAACTTGTTCCTCTTCAGCATCGGTGAGTGTGACTGTTCCAGTATCGTCGGTAAAAAACGCATCATCGAACCAGATTCCTGGGACTCGCTTGAGACCACTGATATCCGCTCCGAAACTGGCCCCACCATCTAAGCTATCATAGGTGGTATGAAAAACAATGCCAAACTTAGAGCTGCCTATCTCTTTTCCTAAATCGGAATCAACAGGAACTGCATAAACAATGGTATTTGGTTTGAAGAGATAGTGAGGCTCCCCATCAACCTCCGTGACGCTGAGCATCTCATCATCAAACATAAAATCACCCTGTAAGATATTTTTGATGCCCAACGAAGGGAGATACTTCAAAGCTTTGGTGAGTTTATCTACAAGCCCAGGAGCATGCCCATGATTCTCAATAATATCTTCAGGGGTATAGTTGATCTTGGGAACTTTGTTAAAGATAGACTTGGTTCCCACAAAGAACTTGCCATTTTCAGGGTTGATGCCTGCAAATATAGCCGGTGCACCGTCCCACTTTACCGACGTTTGAACGCTTGACTTAGAGTTGCCTTTGAGTGTTTCAAGCAACTGTAGTAAAAAGCGCTTAGCCATCTCGAAACCCTTAGGTCCCTGAGTAAGCACCAATTCCTCAAGATGAGTAAGATGAGTGTTGGCTTTGCCTTCTTCTAAGAGAGACATCGTGGGGCTACTGCTCCTTAGATTCTTCTAGAACTTTAACCTGTTCTTCTAAAACATTGACACGTTCTTGTAAACGACGGGCATGCCGGCGCACCTCACGCAAGTTGGCGCGTGCTGTTTCGAGTCTTAGGGAATCAGTTTTTGACCTAGGCGTAATAGCCTGGAGAACCTCTGATATAGACTGGAGATAGCTCGCCATACTCGGAGCTTTAGCTTCTCCGAGAAGGAACTCGCGCGTGAGGCGCCGGTAGTCCATTGTTTAGGAGTCCGAGTCGGTCTTTTTACGCGAAGAGCGTTTTTTGGGAGCCGGGGCTTCTGTCGCGGCCTTTTTTGCAGCTGCTTTCTCTGCTGCGGCTTTAGCCTTAGCGGCCTCTGCAGCTTTCTTAGCTGCTGCTGCGGCTTTCGCTTCAGCCTCTGCCTTAGCTGCTGCGTTGGCAGCTGCCTCCTTAGCGGCTTTCGCATTTTTCTGCGCTGCTGCTGCATTTTGTGCCCTTCTTCGTTTAATCCATGGTGCAACCATTTTACTTACCTTCCTTTCTAATACGCTCGATAATACGTCGAGTGATTTGTTTTGCTTCTCTTACAGAGATTTTCTTGTTTTCTTTGAACTGCTTAGC
>Ga0208299_1000713_pt1 | contig 28748 bp, 33 predicted proteins | sample 15_taG_FD_184089 | JGI IMG/M metagenome (GOLD analysis project Ga0208299, IMG submission 184089) | Marine viral communities from the Subarctic Pacific Ocean - 15_ETSP_OMZ_AT15312 metaG (SPAdes) (version 2) | ecosystem: Environmental > Aquatic > Marine > Oceanic | place: Pacific Ocean | collected...
GGCATTAGAAGTGGTTTTTCATATTCGGGTGCGTGCAATATCCATGAGTTACAGGCGTCGAGACGTTTGATCAGACAATCAGTTTCTTCACGATTAGAAAGCTCAACCCACATTAGGTTAACGTAAAGTGAAGGTGTTAAACATGCTTAATTTTTCAACTGTGTTGCTCGGATGCGGTACCACAATTTATATCATGCAAGACGATTTTCAGACAGGTGCTATCATGATCGCGTTAGGGATCATTGGAAGGATCATGTCATTTGTAATAGAGATCGGTGAAAGGGGTGGAAATCGCAATGAAAAGAAACAACAAGAGATTCTACAAGAGCAGGTCCACTGAGGAACTGGTTTCTTACATAAACGCGTGTTTCAATGAAACTTCTCAATTAGCAGATTCGTTAATTTCTGGTAGGTTTATAGGATCCGCCAATTCGGGAACGTCATTGGAATCGCTTGACGTTTTTCGTGCATGTAGAACTAGCTTACAAAACATTGAATCTGTCTTCATCAGAAATTCAGTGCTGTCTTTGCTTCATAACAGCCACCAATCACATCATTCTCTGGCTGCGTTTCTATCGGCATACTTTATGGGTCACATATGTAAGGCAACACCTACAGACGTGATGCTAGAATCCCGATGTGCAACAGCTGGAGATGTAGACAAGATCTATGATTTTCTCATACGTGATGGCAGAACAAGGAACGTCTTTAACAGGATACGCCAAACAGCAGGATCTAGTGCTCGTATCTCCATCCAGATGACACCTGCAAAAGAAGATACAGTTATCTATAGGCAACACAACGTGTACCCTCTACAGATTCCTCAGGAATTCTGGAGATACACATCCAAGGATGAGCTGGAGTTTATCAACGTCAATGTGCTAGCCGTTGATGGCGTGATCGTATCTGTTGGAGAAATAAACGGTTGTTTATTAACAGCTTATGAAAGTAAACAACCGTTTATTTTGTTGTGTCGTGGAATGTCACAAGAGGTTCTCGCTACACTGCTCAAGAATTATGCAATGGGAAAGCTGAACGTTTTCCCAATTCAGATCCCCACCGGTGAGATGGCTAATTTTCTTTATGACGTTTCGTATCTTGCTGGTGCTCATGTGGTTTCAACAATTACAGGTGATGTGTTGGCATCTAAAGGTGCAGAGTGTTGGGGCTCTTTTGAACGCATAGTTGTGAGAAAAGACACGCTTGAAATCGATGTGAAAAACAAAAAGCTATCAGGTGATTTAGTAGAAAAAATTGAAACAGAGCGGAAAAATTATGTAGATGAATTCGGACCTGTAGGAGAATTCATGCACATTTTTGAAAGCAGAAAAAGCGCTGCAAGTTCTGAGATGTGTAAAGTGTACATATCAAAGGTTGGAATCGGACCGGCTGAAATCATCACAGACAGATTAAAATCGCTGATATTGATTCATAACGAGATAAAAGAAAACGGCGTGGTGGATTTACGAGCGTTTGAAGATAGAAGGTTTCGGGATCTAGAAGATGCAGGGTTAGCTTCCTTGCCAACCACCAGCTTGATGCATGCGCTTCACGCATCTAGGGATTTACGAAACAAGATTTTGGGATCTTCAAAGGTTTTAATGTTGGATTAATCGTTTACAATTCTTTTAGGGACCATAATTTTAGTCTGGAGGTTCTTTATGAACAAAAATGTTGAGTTAGCAACTGCATTGTCATATGTTAAAGAGAAGTTGAAGGTCTCTGTCACTGACGCAATTGCAGAAAGCACAAAGTTAACTGGCGTTGAAACAACTGCTGAGAACTGGGGCCGCATCCGATATGCTCTTGAAACAGCTATTGAGATCACAGTCAATGATTCACACGGAGCATTCCGTTCTTTATTGAAGTAACGAAATGATGGGCATTAAACATTATGTTGAATGTCATTGTGTGTTACCACAATATCGTAGCTCAAAAAAACCGATCTATTTTGGTTTCAACGTGTTTTCTGAAATAGATGAAGGTAATAACGTACAGTGTAAGTTTTTGCAGTGTCCAAACTGTGGCGTGATCCACAAGGTTTATGACACATGTCGTAGCGAAATAATTGCAGGCAAAGATGAATCGGCTATCATTCGAAGCTTGTCTGATGTGAAGTTGTCCATATCTGAAAACTTTGTTGAGCTTTTGGAAAGTCACGGATGTGAATTTGCAGATTACGAAAAACTTGAATTCATCTTAGACAACAAAATGTGGTCAGAGTATATCTTGTTATCAAAAGATTATGAAGATAACAATAGGGTGGGAAAAATGCTAACGTTTTCCGATAAGGGGAAACCTAAGGTCGAACCCTTTATGTCAACGGAGCTGATAGATCATGGAACAAACTGAGTCAATCATATCGAAACATGAGGCGAAACAGTTAAACCAGTGTAGGGACATTGTAAAAGAGGTTCTTGATTTTGGGGTTAACGAATTCATGATTTTGCAAATAATCAATCTAATGGCGCTGGAGTTGGAAAATAGGGAAGCGCTCATTGAGGTTTGTAACACTGTTAAGAAATACTTACCAACTGAACACGAAGAAACAGATTTAATTCTTTAAGGAGAATCACGTATGAGTACAGAAATAATCACAGAAAAGTGGCATGAGATCAAGGTTCTTGTTGAAAGCCTTGAACACGACGTTGCAAAGAATGCAAAGGGTAACAGTTCTGCTGGTGTGAGAGCAAGAAGGGGTCTCCGGCTTTTGAAGAAGGAAGCCACAGATCTCGTTAAGCTTACGCTTAATGTTGAAAAAGCTCGTAAGTCAGCAGTTATTTAATATTGCGGGCCCGCCCTGGTTTCGACGGGGCGATGAAGATGGATGAGTGCAGGTAGTCTCACGAGCAGCGGACTTAAAGCGCGGTTCAAAACTAATAATTGCCAATAACAACAATTATTTCGCTCAAGCCTTAGCGGCTTAGCGACGGGGTTTCTCAAGGCCTTGACACCCAACTTGGGATAACAGGTAGATTCCTGCGAAAATAAAAAATCAAAATGGTTCCCTGTTACAAATTTACATCACTTAGAGATAAGTGGATACCTTTTGTAACAGGTGGGCTTCCAAGGCTACATAGGAAAAGGGAATTTTGTGGCTACTTTGCTAGTTCGGGAATGAACTAGACAAACCTGTGAATGACTTGAAGTCGATATCGTTGCGGACGCGGGTTCGACTCCCGCCGGGTCCATTATCATATAAAAGTGTCCTTTTCGTTACGGTCAACGTGTGAAACAAAAGACCAAGAAACGAAAAGGACACTACGATGTTGTTTACTCAGGTTGTTTTTTTCTTACAGTTAGTTGAGTGCATTTAATTGTACTCATTAACACACACAGAGGAAAAACAAATGAGTGAACCAAACAAGAGCGGATACGAACTTCGCACAGATCTTTTAGGAATGGCGATGGGAATTCTTGGCGAACAGACCGGTCGGGCATGTGAGAACGAACATCTCAAGCCAGAGGGTCAACGTAAGCCAGTTCCGTTTTATACAACAGAAGACGTAATTGCGGAAGCAGAAAAGCTTTACGCCTTCGTTGGTCGTAAGAACTAAATTCGAATCACTTAAAGTGTTCGGCGAGCTCTCCCAGTTTTGCGAGAGCTCGTTTTTCTATTTGGCAGATTCGCATACGCGTGACACCGTAAACGTCACCCACTTCTTGCAACGTGCGTTTTCTTTCTGATGCAATTAGCACGCAATTTTGACACGCCGTAAAATCGACGTTGTAACGACAGTCGTGCTTAAGGCAACTTCGCTTGGTTTTTTCGTGCGTCTTATAACATGTTTCTTTCGTTTTCACTAATCGACTTCCTTCACAATAGCCGGAGCTATTTATATTAGAATCGTAAGCATTACGACGCAAGTGTTTAAAAGAAGGAAAATTACTTGGAAACCAGAAAAACGTTTGTTCTCGACACCAGTGTTTTATTGTACGACATGCACTCTATCCACTCTTTTCCTGGAAATGATGTGGTTATTCCAATCATGGTTCTTGACGAGCTAGATAGGTTTAAAGATAAATCGTCTTTGCTTGGTGCTAGCGCAAGATATATCAATCGATTCCTGGATGATCTTCGGGAATACGGTAACTTAAGCGAAGGTATCGACGTCGCTAATCTCCCCGACTTTGGTATTGATCAAACGATACGAGTCGATCTCACCGAGAAGTTTCCGGCTAATTACCCGGCTAGTTTTCGTAAGGACAGGGGGGACAACATTATCCTTGCGTGCGCATTAAACCTACAGCAAATTCGCCCGGGCGAAATAGTAAAGATCGTTACAAAGGACATAAACCTGAGAGTGAAGGCGGATAGCCTAGGCATACAAGCAGAGGACTATCTGGCGGATCACATTCACATTAACAAAAACCAGATGTATTCCGGTTTTGTGGAGATCGAATTAACACAAGGGGAGATCGACCGAACTTACGATGCAGGGTCGATAGCGCTGTGCGATGACGATTACGAGCTTTATCCTAACCAAGGGGTCATTGGAAAGTCGCCTGAGGGTGGAAGTGTTCTAGCACTTGTTCGCGACGGGCGACTCGAGTGCTCGCGGCGTGAGTTTGATGGTATGGGTGGAATAATTCCAAAAAATAAGGAGCAACAATTCGCAGTAAACATGTTGATGAATACCGACATTCCATTGGTGAGCATTAGCGGAATCGCAGGGAGTGGAAAGACTTTCTTGGCACTCGTATGTGCCATGGCGCAGGTAATGAGCGGAGACTATAAGAGGATAGTCATTACGCGCTCTATACAGCCTGTAGGAAGGGACTTGGGATTTCTACCGGGGGATCTATCGGATAAGATGAATCCGTGGCTAGCGCCTATCACAGACAACTTTAAACACGCGTTTAAGGATAAGGATCAGACTTACTTTGACATGCTGGTCCAGAAGGGTACGATAGAGGTCGCACCGTTGTCTTACATTCGTGGTAGAACGTTCAACGATGCCATCGTCATCGTCGACGAGGCACAAAACGCCACCATACACGAACTTAAGACCATCATTACCAGAATAGGGAAGAGTTCGAAAGTGGTTTTACTGGGCGATACCGATCAGGTCGATACGCCCTATATCAACTCGTTTTCAAACGGTTTGACGATTGTAATCGAAAAGATGAAAGGCTCCAAACTGACCGGTCATATCAGGTTATCGAAAGGACAACGTTCTGAGATAGCATCGTTCGCTGCAGACATACTGTAGGAAAAGTTAAGCGCGTTCCACGGAACGGATCCCGGGCTAACAAACGTTGGAAGACCCTTTAGTTTGACGAATTGAACGGGGTATTACAGCTCAGAACAACAGTTAGTAACCATACCTGAAGAAGATTCTTTGTTTATTTCTGATTTTTTTCTTATACAATTTACTGAATCTAGGTTCTATAGATCAACCAGAACAGAACAACAGTAGTACAGTTTCAACCAGAACAGAATAACAGTAGTACAGTTTATTGAATCTAGATAGACTAGAACAGGAATAGTAGTATATGGATTTCAGCAGCCCAGTCTTCGTTAACACAACAGGCAAGAAAGTTATCATACCAGAAGATTGCCAAATCGTTTTTGTTTCTGACATGTTTGTTGAGGATTACGTCGGTGGAGCAGAGTTAACGTCGGAGGCTCTGATCGAGAGCTCTCCGTTCAAGGTGTTCAAGCTTAAGTCTCATCTAGTTACCCTCGAGACTCTCGAGGAAGGACATCACAAACATTGGATTTTCGGTAACTTTACGAATGTTCAGCAGGATCTCATCCCTTCGATCGTGGCGAATATGTCGTATTCCGTTCTGGAATACGATTTTAAGTTCTGTCGATATCGATCGCCTCAGAAACACTTGGTTACCGAAGGGGTCGAGTGCGCATGTAATGATGAGATACACGGTAAGATGATCAGCGCTTTTCTTCACGGCGCTCGTTCTATTTGGTGGATGTCAGAAAAGCAACAAGAAGAGTACCTCAAGCGTTTTCCGTTCCTTTCGGAAAATAATCAAGTTGTGTTAAGCAGCGTTTTTGGTGAAGGGTTCTGGCGTCGTCTTAAGTCCCTTAGGGCCAAGTATGCCGACGTCGAGCGTAAGGGTTGGCTCGTATTGGATAGCCCAAGCTGGATCAAGGGCGCCGAGGCGTCAAAAGCTAGATGCGAGGAGATGGGATACGACTACGACGCGTTGTGGGGCATTCCATATTCCAGGTTTTTGGAGAAGTTGGCTCGAGTGGAGGGCCTAGTTTATCATCCCGCTGGTTGGGATACATGTCCTAGGATGGTTATAGAGGCAAAACTTCTCGGGTGTAAACTCGATCTTAACGATAACATTTTACACAAGGACGAAATCTGGTTCGACACCGAAGACCCGTTCGACACCGAGGCGTATCTTTACGCGGCGCGCCAACGTTTTTGGTCGGGGATTAAGACGGCATGGGAGTGGCGTCCAACGATCTCAGGTTATTTGACGACGTTGGATTGTAAGCGACATGAATACCCGTGGACTGATGCCATCGGTTCGTTACTTGGTTTTTGCGACGAAGTCGTTGTTGTGGACGGCGGTTCAACCGACGGAACATGGGAGATTCTTAAGTCGTGGGCAGGCGATGAACCGAAACTTAAGATTCACAAAGAAAAAAGAAACTGGAATGAGAAGCGCTTCGCAGTTTTCGATGGCGCACAAAAGGCCCTCGCGCGATCTCTTTGTACAATGGACATGTGTTGGCAACAGGATGCCGACGAAGTCGTCGAGGAGTCGGATTACAGGAAGATTCACGGTGTCGCCAAGAACTTCCCGATGCAGGTCGATCTCGTGTCGCTACCAGTGATTGAGTATTGGGGGAGCAAAGAAAAGGTTCGAATGGACGTTAATCCATGGAAGTGGAGGTTGAGTAGAAATAAACCACACATTACCCATGGCATTCCCAAGCCGCTGAGAAAGTACGACGATAATGGCGCGCTATACGCTTCGCCAGGAACCGACGGTTGCGACTATGTCGATAAAGAAACCGGACAAGTGATTCCACACGCTAGCTTCTATAACGGCGAGGCTCACAACGCTCGAGTGGCCGCGCTACAAGGAAACGAAAAGGCTTACGAAGTGTACACGGACTGGTTTAAGAGGAACGTCGAGGTTCTTCCTGGCGTTCGCCACTATAGCTGGTTCGACCTTGGTCGAAAGATCCGGACGTATCGAGACTACTGGTCGAAGCACTGGCAAAGTCTTTACGACATTGAACAGGAGGATACGGCCGAAAACAACATGTTCTTCGATAAGCCATGGTCGGATGTAACCGATGAAGACATCGATGCGTTAGCCAAACGTTTAGCTACGGAAACTGGAGGACATGTCTTTCACTCGAAGATCGATTGGTCGCGACCGACACCGTATTTGGAAATTTGATTTTAGTCATAAAGGGGTTTTTTAATGAAGTTTGAAGAAGACAAGTTTCTTGCTACAAACCAGGAGACTACAAGGAAACTTGAAGGTGGAATTAGCTGGATATTCGCTCAAAGAGCTTTGTCAAAACAGGACATCGATTGCAGCAATTGTCATTTTCTTGAGGTTGGACCCAAACACGGGCTTCATACTTTAGGGATAGACATGTATAAACCGAAAAGTATTACATGTGTTGATGCTCCGAACAAGATAAGATCTATTGCGAGAAAATCGCATGAGAATAGAGATCAATGGGTATCCCGAATAAAGGCAGAAAACCTTGAATTGCACTATCAAGACTTTGACGTATTCACTTCACATAAGAAGTTTGATTTACTATTTTATTGTGGCGTGATATATCACAATATTAATCAAATGCATCAGCTCCAGAAACTGTATGATGTGGCTTCAGAAAATGCATATATGGTTTTTGAAAGTTCAACGTCTTCGAATCTCGATTTGGTCGATAAAAACGTAATTGAAGTTCACTACCCCCCGTATTCTCCCATCCACAGGAACGTTCAAACGGTTGTGTTTCACCCTACTAAGCTCGCGTGTAAATCGATGTTAGAGATTTGTGGTTGGGAAATTATTGAGACGTCCGACGATCACGATGATCTTTCTCACGAATATAGAATCAACATACTTTGCAAAAAGGGTCTTTTAAGAAAAAATCCCCACCTGACGGATGAAAACCTTAAGAGTGAAAACTTCAACCTCTGAGATCGTTTATGAACCGATTCGTGCTCGTTATGCCCGCCTACAATGCAGAAGATACGATTGACCAAACCTTTAAGTCGCTAGTCGCCCAAACGTACCAGAATTGGTTAGTTCTTGTAAGAGACGATATGTCGACCGACGGAACGGCAGCGGCTTTGGATAAATGGTCTAAGCGCTTAACGTACGTAGACGAACATGGCAAAACCAAAAGTAAGCTAAGATACGAGACTAATCTAAAAAAGAAGTGGGAAGTTCAAAACGTGCTCGAGATGATCGACGAGTGCGACGATGATGATATCGTTTGTCGTCTAGACGCAGACGACTGGTTGTGTGATACAGACGCGCTTTACATCATTAATGAGTGCTATCGAGGAGGGGGTTTCGATGCAATTTGGACCGCGCATCGATGGGGTTACAGCGGTCACAATATCTCGGGTCCAATGAAGCCCGACGCCGATCCGTACAAGCATCCATGGATGAGTTCGCACTTTAAAACGTTTCGAAAGAGGCTTCTAAACGGTGTGAGCGATGCGAACTTTAGGGGCATCGACGAGGAATATTTCAAACGTATTGGTGATCAAGCCGTTTATCTACCTGTGCTAAAGCAAGCCCGGGGTAACTGGGCTTTCCTCCCGTTTGTCGCGTATCACTATTCAATCGACATGAAATCTGAAACGTTTCAAACGGATGACGCAAAGTTCCAAAAGTCTGAGGCTGAATTTTTGAGAAATAGGGGGTTCGTAGAATGAAAATTGCTATATTGATGCATGGCCTGGCCGGGTCAACGAATAAGTACGGTACCGGGATTCCTACCGATTTGGCGAAAGCATTAGAGCATTTCGAAAAAAACGTACGGTTACCTAACGAGGGTCATGATATCGACATCTATATGCACTCTTGGTCAACCGAACGCGAACAGTTTTTAGTAGATTCATATGAACCCGTCGACAGGTTGTTCGAGGAGCAAATTCATTTCGATTTTGAATATATCGTGGGTGACCCAAACCTTCCAATGAACGAGGGTAAGACAGAGAATGGGATCTTCAAGGGGGTCGAAAATATTAGGTTTCACTCGTTGTTTAGCAGATGGTATAGCGCGAAAATAGCCAATGACCTAATGAACAAAAGTGGTAAGTCGTACGACGCTGTTATGTTGACTAGATTTGATCTCGCATATCTTGAGCCGATTTATTTCGAAAAGATAGATCTTCAGAAATTGACGATCGTTCCTCCGATTAGCAATCACGGAATTCACGATTTATTTTTTATCTCGAATCAAAAAATGATAAACACGATGAGCGAAATGTTCGACTTCACTACAAGAATCAAACATTTCGCGCATTGGGGAATGCATAGCCACTATTTGTCGGCGGTGTGGGTTAAAGATAAGATCGGCTTTGAAAATGTTACATTTTTTGGTTCACAAAGATTATGGGATGCCGGCCTCGAAGGGGCTAAAACTGGACCCGCGCCTCTCGTAAGGGACCACTACGATCTTTTCAAAATCAATGAGACCGATCCTCTAGAGCTTAGTCAGGTAGCAAAGATTAAAGAACATATAATGAAAAAGGCTCCCCAGTATAGTAAGATTGTTTAAAGTGGTTTTGAATGAAGACAGTATTTTGTGATATAGATGGGACGATCGTTTTTCATCACGGGTTGGGTCTTTCCGGACAGCTATTAAACGATGCTGTAGCGTTGCCTGCCGCGATTGAGAGAATGAACGAGTGGCAGGCTAAGGGCTACAGCATCGTTTTAACGACCGGTCGTTGTGAATCAATACGAAAAAGAACGGAAGATCAACTTACGAGTTTGGGGGTATTTTGGGATCATCTTATTATGGGATTGCCTAATGGACCCCGCATACTCGTTAATGATTTGAAACCCGGGATTACGATCGACGACTGCCGGGGTCGAGAGACAGCCGTTGCAGTTTGCGTGGAGAGGAATGGGGGATTAAAAAATGTCGAAATTTGATAAGCCATGGGGTAGCTACGAGTCCCTAGCAACTGATCCATGTTTCCATGTCAAAAAAATAATTGTGAGTCCTGGTCGCCAACCAAGTTATCAATATCACTTTAATCGAAACGAGCACTGGATTATCATAAGTGGAACCGGAATCGTGACGATCGATGGCGAAGAGTCCAGCGTATCAGAAGGGAGTGCCGTATACGTTCGAAAAGAGTCCAAGCACAGGATCAAAAATACAGGAAGCGAAGACTTGGTATTCGTCGAAATACAGACTGGCACGTACTTTGGGGAAGATGACATAGTTCGAGTTGAAGATGATTATGGACGCGTCTAGACCCAGCATACTGATTACATGTAGCGGACTTGGAAGCCGATTAGGCGATGTCACGAAGTACACGAATAAGTCTTTAGTGAGAGTTAGCTCAAAACCAGCTATCAGTCACATTATAGAGAGTTATCCGCCAAGTTCTCGTTTCGTCATAACGCTCGGTCATTTTGGCGATCATGTGAAGCAATTTATAGAGATCGCTTATCCGAACTTAGACGTGACATTTGTTTGGGTGGATCCTTACGAAGGCCCAGACGCTAGCTTGGGCGTTTCGATGTTTCGCGCGCACGAACACTTACAATGTCCTTTTGTGTATCATGCATGTGATACCTTGACCGACAACGTAGGGAATTTTAGCGACTTCGCCAACACCCTTTGGGTGCACACGAAAAGCGAAACGTCCCAATATAGAACCATTAGACATGTCGCAGATAAGGCGAAAATTATACTCGATAAAGGCGAAGCCGAGTGCGATCCCGCATATATCGGAAAGTGTCACATCAGTGACTACAAACTTTTTTGGTCGAGTCTTCAGGGTATAATCGAATCGTCCAAAACTGAAATTTCTGATTGTCACGTTATCAATTCGATGATCAAGAGCGGCGCTAAGTTTCGGGTGAGATATGCTCACGACTGGTTTGATATGGGCAATCTTGATTCTTTGAAGGTGGTTAGACAGCACTACCAAACAGACGCGAACATTCTTGATAAGCCCACAGAGTCGACATTCTTACTTGACGATAAGGTAATAAAGTTCTTTTCGAACGAAGACATACTGGCGAAGAGGGTCATTAGATCTGGCGTATTAAGTCCGTATATTCCTGAGCTTATGACAAATACGCAGAACTTTATGTCGTATCGATTCGTAGAGGGCCAGGTTCTTTCGCGATTTAAAGGGTTTAGCCCAACCGTTCTAAAGGACTTGTTTCGATGGATGAACGAGAGCGTGTGGGAGTTGGATTACAATTGTGAATATCCTGGGTTTGAAAAGATGTGTTATGATTTCTATCACGCTAAGACGAGAGATCGGGTCAATCAGTTTTTGAACCAAAGAAATGATGATGATAGATGTCACACCATCAACGGCGAACTAGTGGGTACTGTCGCCGTTCTTTTGGAGCGATTTTCGTCTCTTGGCATCTCTACGGGGATTCCGTCGAACTTCCATGGCGATTTTATATTAGAAAATATAGTCATGAAAAATGATGGGCAATTCTGCTTAATAGACTGGAGACAAGACTTCGCTGGATCCACAGAGATCGGTGACGTTTATTACGATCTTGCAAAGATGCTTCACAACGTCGAAGTCAATCATGACATCGTTAGAAGAAATTTGTTCACATGTGAATTCGAAAGCCACGACCGGGTGACGACCGACATACTGTGTTCCAGTCGTCTGATGGAGACGTCCCACATAATTGCAGAATTTTGTAGGGAGCACGGGATGTCGTATAGTAAAGTCAAAGTATTGACGTCTATCGTTTGGCTTAACATGTCTCCCTTGCATGATAAAGATTTTGGCGATTTCTTATTTTATCACGGCAAACTAAGACTAAAGAGGGCTTTAGATGAATTCGAGTTTTCATAGAGATTTTTTTATAGGACCAATGTCAAAAAACGTTGTAGACTGTGTCCTAACGATGAACGAAAAACTAGATAAGAAGTTTGGGCTCATACCATCTCGTAGGCAAATCGAGTGTAGCGACTTAGGGGGCGGGTATGTCGAACATTGGGATACATCAAGGTTCATGAATCGAGTCGGTAGCACCCTAGTATTGAGGGATCATTCCGGACCGATGCAAGGAAAAGTCTTTGATGACGGAAGATTATCTATCGAATCTGACATACGGTCCGGATTGAAATTCATTCATATCGATCCATGGAAGTGCGTAAAATCGATAGAAGAGGCGACGCAAAAGACGCTCGAACTAATCAGGTTTTGCTTAAGCATCGATGAAAGTTGTCATTTCGAGGTGGGTACAGAGTCTGCTATTTTTGAGTATTCTGCCATCGATTTGAGTCTCTTTTTGAAAGGGTTGAAGGCCCGATTAAGCGCTCGTGAATTCGAGACCATAGTATATGCGGTAGTTCAATCCGGCACGAGGGTTTTTGAGCAAAGAAACGTCGGAGTTTTTTGTGAAGCATCATCAAAGGAAATGTGCAGGATTGTTCACGATTTTGGTCTACTATCGAAGGAGCATAACAGCGACTATTTGGTAAACGACGAGATACTAAAAAGAATTGAGTGCGGTGTCGATAGTCTGAATATAGCGCCAGAATTTGGTACTCTTTCATCTCAAGTAATCGTAGAAGAGCTTGCGAAAAGAGATGCTACCCTCCTTGCTACGTTCGAGGGTCTTTGTCATAGATCTGGGAAGTGGAGAAAGTGGACGAACGATACCTCCATCACACCCAGAGAAGCCGCTATTTTATGTGGTCATTATGTCTTCGCAACTCATGAGTTTCGCTTAATAAAGAAAGAAGCTGGGGAATGCTTGGACGAAGCAATCAATAAGAAGGTTCTGGCGAACCTAACAAGAATATCTCAAGTACGGACGGTGACATGAAAAAGATTTTGGTTAACAGGGCGCCCGTTTCGGGACCGTGGGGAGGTGGAAACAATTTTGTAAAAGCCCTCCACACGTACGCGCCAAAATATGGTTTCAAGATCGCGAATAGGCTCGAGGACGATATCGATTTGATTTTCATGATCGATCCAAGATATGACGATATGGGGATTTCTGTTAACGAAATTTCGAGATACAAGGAACTAAATCCATCCTGTAAGGTCGTTTATAGGATAAACGAGTGTGACAAAAGAAAGGGAGACGTCGACGTTATTGACCCTTTGGTTAGTCACTGTTCGAAAGTTTCAGACGCGTGTTTTTTCATCTCGAACTGGATATACGATTATCACACCCGCGAAGATTGGTCTTGCGATAGAAATTACGTTATATATTCCGGGACGAATACCGAGCACTTTACAAGACGTGAAAAAATACCGAATGGTAAAACAAATATCGTGACACATCACTGGTCAGACAACCGTATGAAAGGAAGCGACGTTTATGAGATGCTTGACAAGTGGGTAGGTAAAAACGACTCTTACACCTTTACGTACATCGGTAGAACTAAGTCAAAGTTTACTAATTCGAAAATTGTAGATTCTCTATTCGGGCTAGAGCTGGGTCGCGAGCTATCGAAATACGACGTTTACGTTTCTGCTTCAAGATTTGACCCGGGACCTAATCACATTATCGAAAGTCTCAGTTGCGAATTACCCACGTATGCCCATCACGATTCTGGGGGTGCTGTCGAAATGGTAGGAAATGATCATGTATATGAGGGGTTTGATCGATTAGTCGAAATGTTGGGTACCGTCGAGAGAAATAGTTCGTGTATGAAAATCAATAATTGGGAAAGTTGTATGAACGAATATTTCGAGAAAATTCGAGCTATATTGTGATTTTGTAATGACTTGTGCATTGGTCGGTATCGGGAAGTGGGGTAGGAAGTTAGCGCACAAAATACAAGCGGTTCAACCGCTCTCTTGTTTTGCGTCAACCGGAAACGCGAAGAATATTGAGTATTTTGAAAGAACCTTTCGTGACTGTCGACGGGTCACCGTCGAGGAGATCGCAACCAATCAACAAATCACACATGTGTTCGTCGCTATCCCTGTTCATGAAAGCTTCGTGGTTGCGGAGAGAATGCTTCGCGCAGGAAAAAGCGTGTTTCTTGAGAAGCCCGGGGCGGCGAATTTTTACGAAATGCTTTCTTTGGAACGTACCGCAAGGAAAAACGATGCCAAGCTATTCGTGGACTATCTTTACGCGTATGACGATGGGTTCTTAAACACGATATCCGAAAAAGTTATAGAGAGTGTCTATTTCGTATGGAGAAAGAACGGATCGTTTGGAAATGACATATGCTTGAACTTATTGACTCACCATATTTCGATGGCACTACTAATCGCTAAACATGAACCGCTCATGATTGAAGAACAGATGATCCGCGATGATAGCGCACGTGTCGTTTGTAGTACGAAAAATGCTCGTTTCGTTATGGACATCGATAGAAGCTGTAACGAACCAGTGCATCGAGTAGTGGTAAAGACGCCTGAGACAGAGTTCGAAATAGACCTAAATCGTGAACGAGACGTAGACTTGCTTGAGCATGTCGTGCGCGAGTTTTTGGATTGTAAAGCTCAAAACTTTGGGTTATCATTAGACGTAATGCGAGTGATTGAAGTGATTAAAGCATGAAGATAGCCGTAGTGGGCGCCGGTATATTCGGGGTTACGATCGCGCTTAAGCTCGACGGTAATCATGACGTGACCCTTTACGAGTCCAATAAGGATATACTGACGGCAGCTAGTAGGACGAACCAGCTAAGATTGCACAGGGGGTATCACTACCCGAGGAGTCCCGAAACGGTCTCGACTCTTCTAAAGTCGATCAATTTTTTTATAGACGAGTATAGAGACGCTGTTGTCGACGATTACGATCATCATTACTGTATTTCCAAAGAACGAAGTCTAGTAACCCCGGAACGCTACCTGGAATTTTGCGACGAATTCAATTTAGATTATGAGATCATAGACAACTTTAGGCACGTCAACAACAACAAGATAGCGCTAACGATAAAAGTAAAAGAAAGCTTATTAGATTATCGAGGCGTGTACGATACATGTTGGCGTCGTCTAGAAAAGTCCAGCGTGAAAAAGATCTGGGCGACGAGGTTTACTAAAAAAGATGTAGCCAAGTTTGACGTCGTTCTAAATTGCACGTACGCCAATATCAACGAGCTTTTAGACGAAGAGCGTCGCCAAAAATATCAGTTTGAGATTTGCGAAAAGATTGGTGTACAAATGCCTATTGATATGCGAAACAAAAGCATCGTTGTGATGGATGGGCCATTTATGTGCGTGGATCCATACGGTCGAACTGGACTTTCGCTTCTTGGAAACGTCGTTCATGCGATTCACTCCACCAATGTGGGGCACTTTCCGAAAGTTCCGACCGACATATCAAAGGATCTGAATCGGGGATTTGTGGTGAATCCGTCCGTGTCTAATTGGGACAAGTTTATTGAGGTAGGTAAGGAGTACATACCCTCGCTGACAAGCGCCGTGTACAAGGGTTCGATGTATACCGTTCGCGCGGTTTTACCCAACATGAGTGATACTGATGGTCGACCCACCGTTGTATCTTCTGGCGGGTCTAAAATCATTAACGTATTTTCCGGAAAAATTGATACATGTGTACTGGCCGCTATCGACGTGATTAATAAGATTAGCGAGATGGAATAGAATGAGAATATTTTTTGACAACGTTGATTTTTCCAGTAGATCCGGACCGAACTCTTTTGCTCATAGGTTGGCCACAGATCTTGTTAGGAAAGGTCATGAAGTCTGTGGACCAAACGTATGCGATATTCACTTAGCTTTTATCGAGCGACTACATCAAAAAAATGATACAGCAAAATTGGTCCAGCGCTTAGACGGCATTTGGTTCAAGCCCGAAGAGTTTCTAGAAAAAAATGTTGGGATAAAAAAAACCTACGACGAGACCGGCACTGTCGTTTGGCAGACCGAGTTTGATAAAAAAATGATTACGAAACATTGGGGCGATAAGTCGGGAATCGTAATCGGCAACGGAATCCAGATCATTGATACCCCCGTAACTCATCCTACGCTTTTGAAGATTAGGGGTAGCTTCAAAAAAGTGTTCGTATGTGTAGCGAACTGGCATCGACAAAAAAGACTGAGGGAAAACACAGAGCTATTTTTGAAGTTACAAAAAACGTATCAAAATTCGTGTCTTCTTGTTTGCGGAAGAGATCCGGATTACGTGATTAAAAATCCAGATATTTTTTATTTTGGTGATTTACCACACGAGAGTCTGATGCAAATATACGCCATATCAGACTGGATGATTCACTTGGCGTGGTTAGATCATTTTCCAAATACGGTTGTTGAGGCGATTTCAAAAGGCGTTCCAGTGATACACACGAATTCAGGTGGTACAAAGGAGGTCGTTAAATCAAGTGGGCTTTTGATTGCTGAAAATGAAAAATACGAGTATAACCTAATCGACTACGAAGACCCGCCTACCATCGATACTTCGGATATTAACAAACTGCCAAATGACGTTATCGTTGATCAGTCTCACTTAGACATTCGTCTTGTGTCGACGAAATATGAAAAGTTGTTTTTGAGTTTATTTAGGGAAATTTTGTGATAACGAATGAAGAAATAGCCATGGCTTTTCAATCGCTAGAAAAGACCCCCGATAAACTCGAGTGGAAAACTACGACTTCAAAACTTTTCAAGGCAAATGTAATCCAGAAAACTTGTTCGAACGGAAGCAAGCTAAAGTGGGTGGAATTGGGCTCCGCGCAAGGCCATTCAGCATCTACTTTTTCTTCGATCGCTAAAGAAATATTGTGTACAGATATTGATCGAAAAAATTGTGATATTATCAATTCCCTAAACCTTCCCAATGTTACGACAATGCAAGTCGACCTCTACGACGAGGAGTTTGCTGGTTTCATGAAAGACGCTTTCTTTGATGTCGCTTTCATCGACGCTGTGCACGATAAAGCTCATGCTGACAAAGACATCGCAAATTGTATGAACGCGGGGGTCAAGCTTTATATTTTCGATGATTACGGTGCGTTTAGCGGAGTAAAAGATGCGGTGGATAGTTTCTGTGAAAACTTGTCTCGAGACGAAAAGGATATTAGGGTCGATTTCATAGGCATGCCTCCTGGCTCGTACTTTCCAAATACGCAATTTAAGACGTTGAGAGATTGGGAGGGCGTGATAGTTGAGATTTTATAGTGGAACAATACAATGAAAACGTTCGTACTACCACCAAACGAAAATTGGATTTGTGATCGATTCGTTCAAGAGTGGTATCAACACAACGCTGATATCTCAACGAAGAAACCCCATGAAGCGGACGTTATTTGGATATTGGCTGACTGGTGTTGGAACCAAATTCCCCCTCCACTTTTACGCAAGAAAATAGCGATTTCAATTCACCACATTACACCCGAGAAATTCAAAGCACCTCAGGTTGAAGAGTTTTTGATGAGAGATCAGGTCGTCGACGTTTACCACGTACCGTGCGAAAAAACTGCTGAACAGATAAGGGGGCTGACGAGCAAGCCAATTCTTGTTCAGCCGTTTTGGGTTAACAATAAAATTTGGTTTGACGATAAACAATCCGGATTAGCTCTTAGGAAAAATCTTGGAATTGAAGACGATGTTACTTTGGTTGGTTCTTTTCAAAGGGATACGGAAGGTCATGATTTAATATCGCCAAAGCTCGAAAAGGGTCCTGACATTTTTTGTGACGTTATCCAGGAAATGTCAAAGAACCTGAGGGTCGAGGTGCTTCTCGGGGGATGGCGTAGGCAATATGTGATGAAAAGACTCCACGATATTGGCGTCAAGTTTCACTATCTCAAGCTACCGGACTTCGATACGCTAAACGTAATGTATAATGCGCTGGACTTGTATGTCGTCGGTTCTAGGTACGAGGGCGGTCCCCAATCAATCGTCGAGTGCGCTAGTACGAAAACCCCGATTATCTCAACCGACGTTGGGATCGCATCCAGCGTCTTACAGAAAGAAAACATATTTGTGGGTTCGCGACCAAAGAGCGCAGTAGAAAAAATATTTCCTGATACCTTGGTGCCACACCAGAATGTTAAGGAACTTTGGATCCCGTACGGGTTTCGTTGGTTTAGAGAGCTTCTAAGTGAAATGACAAATACATAATGATGAGGAGATTAATATGAAAATCGCAGGTGTATGGTGTGGACACGACTGTTCGTTTGCTATTCTAGAAGACGGTAAGCCCCTTCTTCATGCTGAATACGAACGCTACAATCGGGAAAAGTGTACTCCTGGAAACGCTCTTGATTTCTTGAAAGAACGCGCCCCGGATCACGTTGATGACATAGTTCATTATGCGTCCGTTTACCCAACGAAAAAAACAAAACAACACTTGGACTCGTACGAAGCAGCGTTACAAACGACGGAAAAGAACGGGGGCGAGTTTCACTTTTTTTCTCATCATCGGGCCCATGCCGCAAATGCGTTTTTCTCCAGTAATATACGGGAGTCAATCATCCTAACCATGGATGGCGGGGGGGTGGAGGACGACCACGACGGTGAGTCTGCATGTACCGTGTGGTACGGTAAGGAGAACACTGTAAGACATGTTAAAACGTTTCGACCACACCAATTCAACATAGGTGGGGTATGGTCTCGAATTACCCGATATATTTTTAAGCTACAAAATGGATGGCCTAGAGGAGGCCAGGAAGGCACGGTAATGGCCATGGCTGCATTGGGCGATAAAGAGAAGTATGCAAATGATTTTTGGCGAATGTTGACCGTCGACATACTACCTGCAGGAATGAAACCCGTAGATCAGCCTGTTGGTCCTACATCCGATAGAGATCCCAAACACCCATATCTTGAACCGTGGGCTGCGATCGCAAGAAACTCGGAACAGGATAAATTCGATCTCGCAGCCGGACTTCAGGCAGCGACTGAAAGTTTGATCTATCAAATGATCAATTCTGTGTTAAAGTCTTTCCCCCAGACGAAGAACCTGTGTCTTTCTGGCGGCGTTGTTTTGAATTCGGTCGCGGTGGGTAAGATCAAAACTTGGTTTGGCGATCGCGTGGACAATGTGTACATCCCACCTGTCCCGTATGACGGAGGTCTTTCGATAGGCGCTGCGCAATTAGTTTGGCACGAGGTTTTGGGAAACCCTCGGATAATCTGGGAACATAATTTTACCCCCTACCTTGGCGAGGCTTGGGACAGAAAGCACTTCGACGACGTGATGAGTAAGAACGAACTAAAGCTAGAAGATTGTACTCTCGATAGAGTAACGAAGTTGCTAGCCGACGGAAAGATAGTCTGCGTGTTCAACGGTCAGAGCGAATCCGGAAGAAGGGCGTTAGGAAATAGGAGTATCCTCGCCGATCCTAGAAACGCAAATATGAAAGACATCATCAACGAGAAAGTAAAGCACAGACAATGGTTTAGACCCTTCGCGCCTTCAATACTCAATGAAAGCGTGAGCGAGTGGTTTACAGAATATCAGGAATCTCCGTACATGCAATTCGTGTTAAACTTTAGGGAAGACAAGAAGGATTTAGTCCCCGCGGTAGTTCATTTTGACGGAACTGCTAGGCTTCAGACCGTTAGAAAAGAAGACAACGGATGGTATTACAATTTTTTGAAAAAGTGGGAAAAAGTTTCGGGCGTTCCTATTATTTTGAATACAAGTTTTAATGATAGAGAACCTATTTGTGAAGACGTTAATCATGCTGTCAATTGTTTTTTAGGAACAGAAATTGACTATCTGTATTTTCCTGAATACAATTTGATTACGCCAAACAAGCGAAGGAGTTCAACTTGAGGATTTTAGTCACAGGAGGCTTAGGGTTTATTGGTTCACATCTCGTTGATAAGCTAGTCGCCGAAGGTCATGACGTAACAGTCATCGATAGCCTATGTTCCGAGTCATCTTCACGTGATTACATGCGCGAAGACGTTACGTACTGGATTAACGATGTGAAAGCGTTGGATCGCGTGAAGTATTTTACGAAGCTCAAGTTCGACGTCATTTATCACCTTGCAGCACATGCGCGCATCCAACCGAGTTTTAAGGATCCCCTGAAGTATCTCGAAAACGACATCATGGGAACGGCACACGTTTGCGAGTACGCTCGTCGCATGGGCGCGAGGGTCGTGTACGCGGGTTCTAGCTCCGCCTACGGTGGACCGATGCTCAACCCATACGCGTTCGCGAAATACACTGGCGAACAGGTTTGTGAGATGTATCACCGAGTTTACGGTGTGAGTACCGTGACGTCTCGGTTTTTTAACGTCTACGGCGATCGACAACCCACGTCCGGACCTTATGCTACTGTCGTGGGAATATTCGAGGAAAAGAGAAGTCGTTGGCAATCGTTACCGATAACGGGAAACGGCGAACAGCGTCGAGATTTCACGCATGTTAGTGACATCGTGGATGGGTTTATCGCTTTGGGGGACCGCGACTGGTCTGCAGAGGTTTTCAATTTAGGCTACGGAAAGAACCACTCTATCAACGAATTAGCTGACATGTTCGGGGGGGAAAAGACTTACGTTCCCAAAAGACCTGGCGAAGCGTGGGAAACGTTGGCGGATACTTCTGCGATTTTTAATGCGACTGGGTGGAAGGCGAACGTCGGTCTGGGGGAGTATGTGGAGAACTGGAAAATCGGTTGTAATCTTCCACCTAAACCGATATAATCATACATGACGTTTCCAACTGGAAAACCACACGTATCGTATAGCGAAATCAAGGCATGGCGAGAGTGTCCGTGGCGACATAAACTCTCGTACATTGATAAACTCGGTACGTTCGAAGATAGCGTGTATACGGCTTTCGGTACCGCCATTCACGCCGGCGCGGAGAAGTTTCTAAAGACTCGCGTCATCGATGTGCTGATGGTTCACCAGATGATCGACGCGTCGTGGACCAAGCATCGCTTAGATCATCCCGACGTCGTTCAGAAAGCGATCGATTCAGCCGCAGATAGCGGGTGGACATTCAGACATTTTCCTGTCGAGGATTGGAAACTTTGGGCGGAGACGATACTGAACGATCTGGAAGAGTTCATGGATGAGAACTTTAACGATTGGGTTTACATCGCAGCTGAGGATGAGCTTTATGAGTCCATAGAGGGCGAAGAGATAAAACTCAAAGGGTTTATAGATGGTATTATTGGGGACGTCACTAAGCATGGAAAGAAGCGCATCTGGATTATAGATTGGAAGACCGCCGGCCGCGGCGGGTGGAGAAGAGATAGAAAGCAGGACTTTCTAACACAAGCCCAGTTGGCACTATATAAAATCTACTGGGCCCGTAGAGAGAACATTGACCCGAAAGACGTTCGTTGCGCTTTCGTTCTTCTTAAGAGGGAAGCCAAGCCCGGAAAATCGATATCGTTTGTACCAATATCCGTGGGTCCAAAAATGATTACGAAGACCGACAAACTCGTTTCCAGCATGACGAAAGGCGTCCGTCGTGGGCTAAGAATAAAAAACAGGGAATCCTGTAAGTTTTGTGAGTTTAGAGGCACGGAGCACTGCACCTAGTGAGAATTTGTTTTGAGTACATTTGACGTGGGCATCGTGGGCCAAGGATTTGTTGGTTCAGCGATTTATGAAGGCTTGAAAGGGTTTTATGAGGTAAGGACGTACGATATAGACGAAGACTTATGTAACTCGACACACCGGGCGGTGTGTTGGCGCTCGGACATCATTTTCGTTTGTATCCCTACACCCATGAGGAAGTCGGGCGAATGTGACACCCGACTTTTGGAGAGCGTCGTGCGTAAAATCGAGGACGAGTGCTCGAGCGATCCACAATCCAATCGTCCCGTACTCGTGATAAAATCGACAGTCACCCCTGGCACGACGGAAAGAATTAACGAAAGCTCATTTCTTGACGTCTGTTTTAGTCCTGAGTTTCTTACAGAAGCCAACTCCTTCAGGGATTTTTCCACGCAAACCAGAATCATAATCGGTGGTCCCCGTCCGGCGACGGGAAAAGTTAAGCAGATGTTTCGTAAAGCGTTTCCGACCGTTCCCATCATTAAGACGGGGGTTAAGACGGCAGAGATGGTGAAATATTTTACGAACTGTTTTCTAGCAACGAAGGTCACGTTTGCGAACCAAATGTACGATATCTGTCAAGCGATCGATTGCGATTACGATAAGGTGATCGAGTACGCGCTTTACGATGGTCGAATCGGTAAAAGCCATCTTGCCGTTCCTGGTCCGGATGGGGATAGGGGGTTTGGTGGACACTGTTTCCCGAAAGACCTCGAGGCGATGATTCATTTCGCGGAGCGAAACGACGTGTTCGTTGATTTGTTGAAACAAGTAAAGGCCTCGAACTCTACGTATCGATCGAATCGAGATTGGGAGCTCATGGAAGGAAGGGCCGTCTCCGAAGACTGAACTGTTTTATTTTTTTTGATGTTGGATTACAATAATCCAACCCGCGGTGTATTCGTAGATGGAAAAAAAGAAATATAAGATCTTAATGTTGTCCGATCACGCTTTAAGTACTAGTGGCGTCGGAACGCAATCGCGACATTTGATTCACGGATTGCTGGAAAAGGGATGCTGGTCGGTTAGGCAGTTTGGCGCCGCGATTAAGCATACCGATTATCGAACGATCGTTGTCAACGACGACTTCATTATTAAGCCAGTGGATGGCTTCGGTAATCCTGATTCTCTACGCGTTGTATTGGCAACGGAAAAACCTGACGTGCTTTTTCTTTTTACAGACCCTAGGTTCTTCACGTGGGTGTGGGAAATGGAAGACGAGGTCCACCAGATTTGTCCGATCGTTTACTGGCACGTTTGGGATAATCGACCGACGCCACGCTTTAACGACGTGCTTTACGATAGCACGGATCTCATAAACTGTCACAGTCATCTAACTTATGAAATGGTGAGTGAAAACTTCCCGGAAAAGACGAACTTCATTCCTCATTCGCTACCACAAGATGTTTTCTTTCCTTTGGGCAAGCATGCGAAGTCCGCTTACAGACGTCAGCTATTAGGACCCGAGAGGGAAGATCATTTTATCGCTTTTTGGATGAATCGCAACGCCAAAAGAAAACGCCCCAATGACGTGTTGTTATCATGGAAGCTTTTTATGGACACATTGGGCGAACAAGGTAAGAGTGATGCGACATTGATTATGCATACCGACCCCCAAGACTCCGAGGGTCCGAACCTTGAGGTCGCCGCAGAAATGTTGGGTATTAAGGATAGCGTTTTTTTCTCGAATCAACGTGTGGATTTCGCGAAGATCAATATTTTACACAATATCTCAGATGTCGTTTTTAACATCGCTTATGCTGAGGGTTTCGGGTTGGGAACGTTGGAGGCAATGCAGTGTGGTACACCTATCATCGCTCTCAAGACAGGTGGGTTGACGCGACAGGTTGTCGATCATAGGGATGGTTCGGAAAACGGTATCGCGTTACCTGTTGAAACGAAAGCGCTTGTCGGTTCACAGACGGTTCCTTACATTTACGAAGATTACGTTTCCGCTGAAACAGTCGCTAGCGCTTTTTACAAGCTGTATAGTATGCCCGAGGAAGACCGCGAAAAACTAGGACAGAAGGTTCGCGATTATGCGTTGTCTGAATTCGCGTATCAAGACACCGTTGATAAGTGGCACGATACGATGATAAACCTTATCGAAAACTGGAAATATGAGAACTATGCAGTGGAGACGATGTGATGAAGACCGTTTTGGTCAGAGCGCCCCTATTAACGATGAGTGGGTACGGGGTTCATTCGAGACAAATCTTTAGGTGGTTGTCGGAAAGGGGTGGCATTAATCTTAGGACGAATGTCTTAAGTTGGGGCGCGTGTTCATGGATGCTAGATTCAGGCGCAGAAAATGGTCTCGTGGGAAAAATTATGGAGGCGACCGCCGGGCCCGAAACGAAGCCAGACGTGTCGTTCCAGTTACAGTTACCCAACGAGTGGGATTCGAATCTCGCGGGCCACAATGTCGGAATCTCGGCCGTCGTTGAGACCGATATTTGTAGCCCTAAATGGATCGAGTGCTGCAACAAGATGGACGCGATAGTTGTTCCCTCGCAACACACGGCTAACGTTTTACAAAAGTCAGGTAAGCTTACTACTCCCCTGTATGTCATCGGAGAATCTTTCATCGACGAGTGCGCTACCTCGGATTCGCTCGAGTTAGATCTCGAAACAAGTTTTAATTTTTTGGTATTGGGCCAGCTTACCGATCACAATCCTTACCGCGATCGTAAAAATGTGCTATTTACTTTACGATGGCTTTGTGAGGAGTTCGCGAACGATCCGGATGTCGGAATCGTCATCAAAACGAATAGTGGTCGGGGAACAAAAATCGATAGGGGAATCACTAGAAAGATACTCGAGGGTGTGATTGGTGAAATTCGATCCGGTCCATATCCTAAAATTCATTTCGTTCACGGTCATATGAAGCCCGAAGAAGTCGCGAGTCTGTACAAGCATAAGAAGGTTAAAGCGTTGGTCACCGCGACGCGAGGCGAGGGTTTTGGTTTGCCTCTTTTGGAAGCCGCGGCGTGTGGGTTACCGGTGATTGCTACGGACTGGTCCGGGCATAAAGACTTTTTAGATATGGGCAAGTGGTTAAAGGTTGATTACGAACTCCAAAACATTCCAAAGGATCGCGTCGATGGTGCAATATTCGTTGACGGCGCGAAATGGGCGGAGCCCAAGGAGGAAAGCTTTAAAAAGGTAGTTCGCAGATTTAGAAAGAAAACCCAAAAACCGGATAAGTGGGCCACCGACTTGAGGGTTTTGATTCACGAAAAATTTAGTTTCGAATCAATCGCGACCACTTACGAGTCCCGGTTTGGGGATTTATTGTGATCGACGTAGTGGCAATCACCGTTGCATGCTTTTTGTTTTTGTGGGCATTGATAGCTACATATTACTGCATTAAATTTGCTCGTTCGTTACTTGACATCACCGAGTCTATTGAGGCGGCCTTGGATATTTTGGATGAGAGATATGGGTCTATTTCTAAGATATTACAGATTCCGATTTTTTACGATAGCGCCGAAGTGAGGCAGGCGCTACAAGACATCAACGAAAGCAGAGATGCGATACTACATGTCGCGTCTATCGTGGGGCGTGTGGAGGAGGTGACCGATGGCGATGTATAAGAGAAGGAAGATCAAGCGTCGTCGCAAGGGTAAGTCAAATATGTATTTTACGATGGACACCCAAGCGGCGATCGTAGAGTATCAGGACACCGACGATTATCAAGTAAAAAACGATCTCTATAACAAACAAATAAAATACGCGTTCGAAAAGCTAGTCGAAAACTTGATCTTTGTATACGGGTTTCAAAACCCGTACGAACCAACCAAGCACCTACAGGCGGATTGCGTTTCGTTTCTCTTGGAGACGATTCACAAGTGGAAAAAAGACAAGGGTACGAAGGCCTTTTCGTATTTCAACGTCGTCGCCAAGAACTGGTTGATCGGCAACGCTAAAAAAAGACAAAAGAATCTTAAGCGATCCATTTCTTTCGAGGACGCCGAAGTGATGTCGGCCAAGGATCGAAAGGCGATCGCATATCACCAAGTGGTTCCCTCCGCGGACGCGAATTTAGACAAAATAGAATCTAAGCTTGAGATGCTTAGGGCGTTGAAAACGATTAAGTCTCGAGTTCATCAGGAAAACGAAGTACTCTGTATCGACGCGATCATAGCGATATTCGAAAACGTTCACACGCTAGATTTTCTCAACAAGCGCGCCGTGTTCGTTTACGTTCGGGAAATAAGCGGCTTAAATCAGAAACAACTTGCTTCTGCGCTTGGTGTCGTTCGTAAGCACTACAAAAGTATCCGAGGAAGCGATGATTTCAACATATTTTGAGGTGAATTATGACTAAGGCAAGAAACGACGCCGTCGATCGACTGGAGAAGCTAGGCAAAAAGATCGATGCGTTTTCGGAGTTACTCGACAATATTACCGCGCTCGAAGATAAAAAGAAGCTCCTTTGGAAGGAAATCTACGAGAATGCTCTAAGCGATCGAGAAAACGCCGGCACGCTTTACACAGATCTATACTTAAAGATGCAAGGAAGTCAGTCGGATCACATCGCCGTGGGATCGATAATGGCGAAATACCTAGAGCGCATGTGTAAATCGAACGAACAAATTCTCAAACTCGCAGACCTAATCGCGAAGGAGGAGTCGAAAGCGTCTAAGATCGACGTTGACGACATGTTTTCTGAGATAAGCGGGAACTAATGTCGAAGGCTTCGACGATAGGATCTTCGACAAGCAGGTCGTCCGCCGCCACCGCCCTCGCGAACCCGACGCCTTCGACCACATTTATACGAGCCGTCGTCGTCGAGTTATTGAATGATCCCAGTTACTATACGGACGATGAGTTACTCGAGAAATTCAATAACATTGCCAACCCTGGCGTCCTGACGGGTAACCCCCAAAAGCCCCCATTTAGCGAAGAGGCCGGCGATCCGATTGAGTCGCTACGCTACCTCATTCCCAGAAACTCGTTGCTCGTTAAACTCGTGAACGCCGGTGCTGCAAAGTCCGAAGACAAATCGACTTTATGTTTCCCATTTTTCCCGCCGTATCTCCAGTTCCCAGTTAAACCGGGCGAACAGATTTGGGTCGTTTCGGAAAGACCCACGCAGGAGATGACGTACCTTTACTGGATGTGTCGAATAACTGGTCCTGGATTTGTTGACGACATCAATTATACTCACCTCGATCGACAAATCTTACCATCGCCCACCGCCGTTACGGCTAGCTTTCCCAACGGCGATGGTACGCCCGCTCACTTTACGCTTCCCAATGCAGACGATTACGACACGATCGTAAACGATTCCGCATCGGAGATCTCATTTTCTCCCGAACCAGTACCTCGAATTACAAAGCGTCCGGGGGATCTAGTTCTTCAGGGGTCGAACAACACGTTGATCCTCATGAGCGATGATAGGGGTTGGGGCGCCGACGAGGATCCGGCGGGTAGCGATACAAGCAACGCGTCCAAGACTGAGGGCGAAACGCAACGGGTGTTGGCGGGTAGCATCGACGTTGTGGCGGGACGAGGTAGGTTTCTTGGTGGCGTCGACGAAGACCCCAACTCCACGCCACCTAGAATCGTTGAGAACACCCGCGAACAGGAAGAGACAGACAAGTATTTTATTAATCCAATCGAGGGCGATCCGGACTTCGTGAATGATTCCTCGCGCGTTTACGTTTCCATGAACACGAACGGAGACGAAAAGCTTGGGCTGGAATACCCGTCGATCGATGGTACTGATGTCGAACCGGTTGTCGATTCGCCATACGTCATAATAAAGTCAGACGAGATTCGGGTCGTGGCGAGAAAGAATGATGATGAAGGAATAAACGGTAGCATCAAGATTGTTAAAGAAGGTGAAGAGGGTGAAGATAAGGCGGTTATCGTAATACAACCAGACGGTTCCATTTTGATTAGCGGACCGAAAGTATCGCTTGGCACAGGCGACACAGGCGATACGCAGGTTTTAATCGGGAACGACTCAGGCGCAGAGCATTTGGTTAAGGGTGAGACGTTGGAGGAAAAACTAAACGCTTTGGTAGATAAGCTTGATGGCCACACGCACCCGACTGCTGTCGGACCAACAGGACCTCCAATCGCCAGCGACGGCGCATCTGTATTTCCAAGAGACTTTAATGCGTCATTCAGCGAAGTTGGAAGGGTGAAGTAGTGGGAATCAAAACGAACCTGCAAGCTTTTCTTGATCCGGAGTTTGGGGGATATATCGGGTATCCCGATACGCCCGAGAATCCATCCAAACCAGAGACGGAGTGGACGAACGCCATCCAGCCAGAGATCGCGCTCTTTCTTGCACCTTCTGCTGCCGGCTTTTTCGTCGACGGAGGGTCTTCAAACTTCCAATTGGCGGCTGGGGATTTTATCGGGACCTTGGACAATCCAAACCCGTTGGCTGATGCAATTGACCAACTGATGGAGGACGTTGCGGACGGGATGACCGATGCGTCGGATAGCGGTGGGGGACCTACGCCCATTACGCCACCTTCGGACGCCCTAGATTCTCTGAATACGATTTTCCAACCGGCCCCAGATTTTCACACTTCTGACACTGCTTTTACACCAGAGGAGATCTGTCAAAGGGCGGAGGATAGAATCCTGGAGTGGTTGGGAACGGGAATGTTCACCGCGTGGTACGTTGCCCCCGGAAGTCCTCCAACGGGTTTCCCGGGTATTCCAATGTCATGGGGCGCGCCATCTGTTGGTACGCCAGAACCAGAGGAGTTCGATGCCGACGGTGACGGTTACAAAATCACTGATGATCCGCCCGACCCAAATGATGACGATGCCGACGATCCAGAAGAGCAGTGAGTGAAAACCCACAAGCACCTTGGTTACGTGGTACTTATATGCTGAGGTGAGTTTTGCCTACTGGAGCAAGAAAAACGTATAGTTTCAAGTCCGTTGGGATGACGAGCGCCGAGGTCGCGGATCAGACGACCATAACAGGGCGCATCAGACCCATCGGAATCAAGACACCAGTCCAGTATTCGGCTGATAATGGGTTGTTCGCCATGCACATCGATGTCGTAAAAAACATCCAAGATAACCTCAGGAACCTTCTACTCACCAATCATGGTGAGCGTCTCGGTTTGTACGATT
>Ga0208299_1000714_pt1 | contig 28742 bp, 35 predicted proteins | sample 15_taG_FD_184089 | JGI IMG/M metagenome (GOLD analysis project Ga0208299, IMG submission 184089) | Marine viral communities from the Subarctic Pacific Ocean - 15_ETSP_OMZ_AT15312 metaG (SPAdes) (version 2) | ecosystem: Environmental > Aquatic > Marine > Oceanic | place: Pacific Ocean | collected...
CTGCTCATGCAGTTCCAATCAATGTAACTAAGGGTAGAAAGTCTACTAACTTTGATGGTTCAACTAAGAATATCACTTTAGTTGGTGCACGATCTAAAGTTTAATGGCTAGAAAAAATATCCAAAAATTACTTAAACAACTGAAAGGTGGAAAAAAGAAAAAACCACCTGTTAAATCTGCTGGCACAATTGCTTTAGAAGGTAGAAAACATTTTTCTAAAGGTTCCGAAAAAGAAAATTCTATGGTGAAAGAAGCTCAGAGAAATTATATTGGAAGTTATGTACATGGGGATCTAGGTGGAGTAAATGTAGGAAATAAATCTTTACAAGCATGGTATTCTAATCCCGGCTTTAAGATGCCTAAAATATAGATGCCTTTTAAGTCTGAAAAACAAAGACGTTATTTGTGGAAAAACGAACCTAAGATAGCGAGAGATTGGACGAAAACATACGGAAGTAAACCAGTAGGAAAGAAAAAGAAAAGGAAGAAAAATGGACGAACTAACACTAATAAGTAAGATACAAAGAAATTTAAAAGAACAATACCAACAAATAGGCGACGCCATGATAGCCGGGGGTATTGACAATATGGAAAAATATAAATATATGATGGGACAGGCGCATGCCTATTTAAAAATATCACAGGACATCTCTACCCTGCTAAATAAAAAGGAGCAAAATGAAAAAGGAAGTGTCATCAAATTCAGCACCAAAGATTAAATATGCTTTGGCAGAAAAATACGATCAAGAATCTAAAGAGCAATATCAAAAAGAAGTAGACGGCTACGAACGTTTAAAATCTAAAGAATCAGCTAAATTACCAAAACCAACTGGATGGAGAATGTTAGTTCTTCCATTTAAAATGCCTGAAAAAAGTAAAGGTGGTTTGTATTTTGGTAAAGATACTTTGGAACGACAACAAGTAGCTTCAACATGTGGATTAATTTTAGAAATAGGTCCAGATTGTTATAATGATAAAGAAAGATATCCAGATGGCCCATGGTGCAAGAAGGGTGATTGGGTAATCTTTGCACGATATGCAGGAAGCAGAATTCAAATTGACGGGGGTGAAGTACGTTTGCTAAATGACGATGAAGTACTTGCAACTATAGATAACCCCGAAGATATACTTCATCAATACTAAAACATAGAAGGAGAAACCTATGCCACAAGAAGAAGAAAAGAAAACAGTTGATATTGACACTTCAGGTCCAGCAATGGATGTTGATATCCCTGAAACTCAACCGGAATCGGAGGTTGTAGAAAAAGAAGTTCCTAAAGAGGAACCTACAGTTAGACCAGTTGAAGAATCCACTGAAGATAAAAGAACCTATGAGAAGAAAAAAGATCATGGGACAGATATCTCTTATGAAAATGAGAGAGAGGTAAAAGTAGAGAAAGACGAATTGAAAGATTATAGTGAAGGCGTACAGAAAAGAATAGCTAAGTTAACTAAAAAATGGAGAGAAGCGGAACGTCAAAAAGACGAAGCTCTTTCTTATGCTCAAAGAGTAATGAAGGATAAGAGAGATGCAGAAGCTAAACTCAAAAAAATAGAACCTAACTTTCTTTCTGTAACCGAAGAAGGTATCACAACAGGTATTGAAGCAGCTAAAGCACAACTTGCAGCAGCTAGAGAAGCACAAGATCTCGGCGCTGAAGCAACTGCAATGGCTAAGATATCTGAATTAGGATACAAACAAGCGAAGCTAACTGAGACTAAGGAAGCTCAGGCAGCTTTTGAAAAACAACAAGCGGAGAAAAAACCTGAACCTACATTAGGTAGACAAATGGCGGCAAAAGGAACACCTGATCCTAAAGCTGAAGCGTGGAGTGAAAAAAATCCATGGTTTGGTCAAGATACAGCAATGACTTATACTGCTTTTGATTTACATGCTAAATTAGTAGATCAACAGGGTTTTGATCCATCGAGTGACGAATATTATGAGGAGATTGATAAACAAATAAGACTTGAATTTCCCCATAAATTTGATAAGAAGAATGTAACGGATTCGACTAAACCACCACAAACAGTAGCCTCAGCGAGGCGAAGTGGAAAGACTGGTCGCAAAACAGTGAGACTCACGCCGTCTCAAGTTACAATCGCTAAAAAATTAGGTGTGCCACTTGAAGAGTATGCGAAACAATTAAACATCACGAAGGAGGCGTAAGCATATGAGTAACGATAAAAAAACTTCCCGTGCGAGTCAAACAAGAGAAAAAGAATCTCGAAAAAAAGTTTGGTCTCCACCATCATCTTTAGATGCACCCCCTGCACCGTCAGGATTTCAGCATAGATGGATAAGAGCTGAAAGTATGGGATTTGAGGATTCTAAAAATGTCCAAGGTCGAGTTAGATCTGGATATGAATTAGTTAGATCCGATGAATACCCAGATTCAGACTTTCCTGTAGTTGAAAGCGGTAAGTACAAGGGAGTGATCGGAGTTGGCGGCCTAGTGCTCGCTAGAGTACCTGATGAGATTGTAAAACAACGTGCCGACTATTATGCACAACAACATAATGATAAAGTCGAAGCGATGGATAAAGATCTTATGAAGGATGAGCATCAGAGTATGCCAATCGATATCGATAGGCAGTCTCGTGTAACTTTTGGTGGCTCAAAGAAATCCTAAAAAATTTCTCAAACCATTAAAAATCTACTAACCCGTGCTGGAGGTTCCTTCGGGGACAGGCACATTTATAGGAGGCCTTTATGGCTAATAAAGACGCAGCCTTTGGCTTAAGAGCTATTGGCAAAGTGGGTCAGAATAGAGATAACCAGGGTTTAGGTGAGTATAGTATCACAGCGAACGATACTACTACTATCTATTTCCAAGATGCGGTTTCCGCGACAGCAGCAGGTACAATTCACCAAGCTGCGGCGTCGGAAGCGTTTCTTGTGGGAGGACTTAATGGTGTTTTTTATACAGACCCTTCAACAAGCAAGCCTACGTGGAGCAACTATTATCCGGGGAGCACAAATGCTTCGGATATAGCAGCTTTCGTAAGCGACGACCCGTACGAAAGATTCGAGATTCAATCGAACAACGCAAGTGCCTCGGCACAAACTGATGTGTTCATGAATTACGATCTTGAAGTAACTGCAGGAGATTCTGCTAACTACGTTTCAAAATCGGAGTTAAATGATACGACTGCAACTACTGGTACGGCACAATTAAAAGTAGTAGGTGTTTCAAAAGACATTGACAACGATGAAATTGGCGCAGCCAATGTAAACTTTGTTGTTATGATCAACGAACACTTATATAATGCTAAAAATAACGGCATATAATAGTTAGAATAGGAGAAAAAAAATGGCTATATCAAGAGGACAACTAGTTAAAGAACTAGAACCAGGCCTGAATGCACTATTCGGACTGGAATATAAACGTTATGAGAATCAGCATGCTGAGATATATGTAACAGAAACTTCAGACAGAGCGTTTGAAGAAGAAGTTATGTTATCTGGTTTTGCAAACGCTTCAGTTAAACCAGAAGGTTCTGGCGTAGTTTTTGACAATGCTCAAGAAACTTACACAGCTAGATACACTATGGAAACTGTTGCTCTTGCGTTCGCGATCACTGAAGAAGCGATCGAGGACAACTTGTATGACAGACTTGCGTCTAGATATACAAAAGCATTGGCTAGATCCATGGCAAACACTAAACAAATCAAAGCAGTTGATCCATTGATCAATGGGTTACCGCAAACTGCAACTTTCACTTCTGGTGACGGTTCTGCATTGTTTGCAACAAACCACCCAACGATTGCTGGAACAGTTCAAAATACTTTGACAACTCAAGCGGACCTTAATGAAACTTCATTAGAGCAGTCTTTAATAGACATTGCTGCAATGACAGATGAAAGAGGTTTAAAAATTGCTGCAAGAGGAATGAAAATGATCGTTCCACCTGCAAACCAATTTAATGCTGAGAGACTTATGAAGTCACAAGGTAGAACTTCTACAGCTGATAATGATATCAATGCAATCGTTTCTATGGGAATGGTTCCTCAAGGTTACAGAGTGAACAATTTCTTAACAGATGCAGATTCTTGGTACCTTATTACTGATGTTCCAAATGGAATGAAGTACTTCGAAAGAACTCCCATCAGAACAGCGATGGAAGGTGATTTCGATACTGGCAACGTTAGATACAAAGCTAGAGAAAGATACAACTTCGGTGTATCTGACTATAGAGGTATCTTCGGTGTTCAAGGTGCTTAATAAGTAAAAATATTTTGTGGCGGGACATAGTCTCGCCACAATCTTATGATAGAAAGAGAGAATGCACCTCAAAAACTTTAGAATAAAAATTTCTGCCTATCAATATGGCGCAGATTTTGTTATATCTTGCATAGAAACCCCAGAAAACATAGAAAATGCAATCCTTGACAAATTAGGACAAGGAGATATAAAATGGGAATATCTTGGAGAAATGAACGATCCCAAGATAAATAGAATAACCTATGAGGAGGTTATAGATGGAAGTGCATCAACATCTACAGGATCTTTACAAGCACAAAAGGAGCCTGGAGTTAGAATGGGAGCAGGAGCATCTTAATGAGGGTAGATATACTCTCAATATGGTTAAGATTGATCATAAGGTCAGAGAAGTAATAAACCATATTAAACAGGCAGAAGCTAAAAAAGAACTTTTGCAGAATAAGGTGGAAGACGCCGCTCCACAAGTTTCCGTAGCTACTTAATAAAAAGCTACATCGTTGGAAAAATCCAATCCACATCACACGCCCTCTTGCGCTCTGCGCAAATTTAAGATATAAATAAATTACTATACAATTAATTAATTGGATATCGACGCGTATAGTCGACGGCCTAGAGACGATATCCTACAAACTAGGAGAATAATTATGGCAAACACAACGTTTAATGGACCAGTTCGTTCGCAGAACGGATTTGAGCTCATAAAAGAGAGTACTACAACAGGAGCCTTGACTACTGATATGGGTCTAAAGGTACATGAGTACAGTATGACAGTTGCATCAGGCGATGCTACTGGAACTATTACTGATACTTTACCTACTAACTTCATAGTGCTATCTGTTCTTGTGGCTGTTACAACAGCTGCAACTAATGCAGTAACCCTAACTAATTTAGGGCCTACAGGAGGATCGGATAAATGGATAAAAGGTAATGGTTCAGCAATGAATTCAACTGGATTCAAAGGTGTCTTTGCAGGTAACGGAGGAGATGGAATCGTTACTCTTGGCGCTGGTACAACAGCAGCTACAGCGGCACCCGCTACTTTAACGGTTACTTTATCAGGTGATCCAGGAGCAACTGGATGTACTATTAAATTTAAAGTATTAGGAATTAGTTCAACTTCTGATACCGAGTAATAAATAAATTTTGTGAGCTCCTTCGGGAGCTTACAATTAAGGAGATAAAATTATGACAACAGGTTTTTCAAGTGATCAGGGTTCCATTCAGATGGAGGCAGTTGGTAGTAATACGTTAGGAAGAACAGGTCCATGTAGAATTACTTCTATTCAAGCTAAAGGTATTGCAAGTGCAGCTATAGTTTTCTATGATTCAGCTGATGCATCAGCACCGGGTAGTCAAGTTTACGTAGCTAAATACGGAACTGAAGGACTATCAGTTGATGTTCCCGGTTCAGGTATTTATTTTAAAAATGGAATTGTGTATAATCTAACTGGAGCTGGTGGAAGCGTTACAATAACTATCACTGGTTAGGAGTATCCATGGCTTTTTCTGGCACAACTACATTCGAGAAAACATTCTCGATCGATGATATTATAACTGAAGCTTTTGAAAGATTAGGTTTTTTTGATTATACAGGTAATGATCTTCGATCGGCGAGAAGATCTTTAAATATTCTATTCCAAGAATGGCAAAATAGAGGTGTTCATTTTTGGGAAGTGGATAGTCATGCGTTCACAATGGCTACTGATCAAAATACTTATACTATTTATAGATCCCCTTCTGATGGAAACGCAGATGGAATTACTACAACTTTAACCAGTGCAATTCTATCAACTACTTTAACTATTCCAGTTGAATCTGTAGCCCAGATGCCTGCTTCAGGGAAAATTAGAATTAATTCTGAAGTAATTAGATATTCATCTATTAATGATACTAATTTAATTGTTTCTTCTACCGCTGATAGAGGAATTGATGATACAACAGCGGCTGGTCATGCACAAAGTGACACGGTAACTAATTTTGTGGATATGGCTTCTGATATCTTAGAAGCAAGTTATAGAACCACATCAAACGTAGATACACCTTTATCAAAAATTAACAGGTCACAATATTCAGCTTTTTCAAATAAAATTTCAACAGGGCAACCCTCTCAATATTGGGTTCAAAGATTTATAGATAAAATTACGGTTACTTTATATTTAACACCGGGATCTAGTCAAAATAGTAACTTCATGCATTTTTATTATTTAAAAAGAATTCAAGATGCTGGAGCCTATACGAATGAAGCGGATGTAGTTAATAGATTTGTACCATGTATGTGTGCAGGTTTAGCTTATTACATGGCTCAGAAAAAAGCTCCTCAAAGAGTTCAAGAAATGAAATTATTATATGAAGATGAATTAAATAGAGCATTACAGGAAGATGGATCACCAGCGAGTGTTTACATTTCACCTAAAACTTATTATCCGGAGATTTAATGGCAAAGTTTGCAAAAGGAAAATATGCATTAGCAATTTCAGATCGAAGTGGATTAGCGTTTCCATGGAGACAAATGGTTACTGAATGGAATGGTGCATTTGTTCATACTTCAGAATATGAACCTAAACAACCTCAATTGGAACCCAAACCCTTTGTAGCAGATCCTCAAGGACTAGAACAAGCTAGACCTGCAAGAACAGAATTTGGTACTCAAGATTTTTTACCTAAGAATCCTTTTACAACTGCAGCGGCATCTAAACAAGTTACAGTTTCAGAACCATTTAGTGATAGATCAAATAATGATATTGTAAGATTCACAGAAGTTAAATCTTCTGTGGGTGGAGTAGCAACATCAACTTTTGAATTATCAACTACCCTGTCGGCCGATATTACGGCAAGTGCTACAAGTATTGCTGTCGCAGACTCATCAGCTTTTCCAAGTGCAGGTTTTTTTATAATTGAAAAAGTTATAACTCAAGCTGATTTAGCTGCGGGTTCCACTACACGATTAAAAGTAGGTGACTATGTTAATGAAGTAATTCAGTATACTGGAAATGCAGCAAATACTTTTACAGGGTGTATTCGAGGAACTAATTCTCAATTTAGAGGAATAATACCTAAGAATACTACGGCTGGCACTCATGATTCAGGTGCAAAAGTTTATGGAGGTTATTCAATAACTATGGTACAAACAACACATAAGCAAGCTGGGCAGCCATCAACGGTGACTCAAGAAAATAGTTATACTTTTAATTTGGTTTCAAATGCATCAGCAAGCGCAAAAGGAGGAGGATTCCAAGTCTTAGCAGGGCCATTGGATTTCCAACAAGGATAATATGACATACGCAGAATTAGTTGACAAAATTAGAAATTATACAGAAGTAACTTCAACTGTTTTAACGGACGCTATCATTAATGGTTTTATTGAGGATGCCGAGTGGAGAATTCAAAGGGAAATAGATATGGATGCGAGTAGAAGATATAAAACTGCTCAGCTGATTGCTTCAACAAGATTTATTGATACACCAGCAGACGCCTTGGTTATTAGATCCGCTCAAATAACAGATTCTTCAGGAGTAGGAGCTTCAAGCAATAGAGATTTTTTACAATATAGAGATACAAGTTTCATGTCAGAATTTAATCCCGAAGGGGCGACAGGGGTTCCTAAATATTATAGTTGGTGGGATAACGATACTATAGTCGTGGCTCCAACCCCGGATGCGACCTATACAATCCAGTTAAATTATATCTTGAAAGACCCTGGATTATCTAGTACAAATACGACAACATATTTAAGTCTTTACTTTCCCAATGGGCTTTTGTATGCATGCCTTATAGAAGCATTTTCTTTTCTAAAGGGGCCAAATGATCTCTTGCAATTATACGAAGGAAAGTATAAACAAGTTATTGAAGGCTTCTCAATAGAACAAATGGGAAGACGAAGACGAGACGAATATCAAAGCGGTGTTCCTCGTATAGGAAAATAAGTTAAGGAGATAAACATGGCTATAACACAAGCAATTGCAAACAACTTTAAAAAGTTATTGATGGAAGGAGACTTCAACGGGAAGGCTTCTGGCGGTGATAAATTCAAGATAGCTCTTTATGAATCCACGGCTACTCTTAACTCAGCGACTACTGCATATTCAGCTTCTCAGGAAGTTGGAAACTCTGGTCAATATACAGCAGGTGGTGGAGCTCTTGTTAATTCAGGAACTTCTATGACTGCAGGTGTAGCGAGAGTTGATTGGGCAGATCGTTCGTGGACAGGTGTTACGTTAACTGCTAGAGGAGCATTAATTTATAATACATCATCAACTACTACAAATTCAGCGGTATGTATTTTAGATTTCGGTGGAGACAAAACGGCTACTTCTGGTACATTCACAGTTCAATTCCCAGCAGCAACTTCAACAGCAGCAATTCTTAGAGTCTCAGGATAATAGGGAGGTAACTTCCTATGTCAGCAGGATGGAATAAACTAACCTGGGGTTTCGGTACCTGGGGTTTACTCGGTAATATTACTGTTAGTTTAACAGGGCAAGCATTAACTGCTTCCTTGGGTAATGAAACAAGTAAAACCGATTATATTAATACTCCTACCGGTCAAGCTTTAACTGCTGCCATTTCTAGTCCATCATCCGTAATTGGAACTACCAGTGCATATCCAACAGGTCAGGCTTTAACATTTACACTCGCAAGCGCAGACGCGGGCCCTGATGCAATGTTAAGTACTAACCTTGCAACGATGGCTCTCGGAAATATTGAAGCCTATAACCAATCAGGTTGGGGTAGATATTTTTGGGGTCAATGGGTTTGGGGCGCTGAAGGAGATTGGGCAAATGTAAGTGTAACAGGTCAAGCATTAACAGCTACTTTAGCTAGTGCTTCGGTTCAAGCTAATGCAACTATTACGGCCAATACTTTAAATGTTGCACAATTAACTTTAGCTAATATAGACCCCGCACCAGATGCGATGATTACAGGCAATTTCATGATTGCCGCTTTAGGAACTATATCCGGTGTAGCAGATCATGTTGTTACTCCTACAGGAGAAGCATTAACAGCAGCATTAGGCACAGTTGTTGGTGATGCAAATACAATAGCCGCTATTACAGGGCAAGCATTAACAGCAGCATTAGGAACAGGTACTTCTGTTACAGCAAATGCAGACATAGATGTAACTGGATTGGGGTTGACTGTAGCTGTAGGAAGTGGTAGTGCTTTAATCTGGAACGAAGTAGATACGGGTTCAGCACCTATAGATCCACCTGGATGGCAAGTAGTGGCTGCATAAAGGGGTTTGACAGAAACCACTTTTTTTAATAATATGAATATATAAGGAATTAAAAATGGCTAACTCGACATCAGCAAGTCTAAAACTTACAGTACAAGCAACCGGTGAAAACTCGGGAACTTGGGGACAAATTACAAATACAAACTTATTAATCCTAGAACAAGCAATTGGTGGTTATGATACTTTTAATATAACTGACAGTGCTAGATCATTAACTTTTACTAATGGTGCAGTTTCTAATGGAAAAAACGAAGTAATAAAATTAACAGGTACTTTAGAAGCAAATCTTACAGTTTCTATCCCTGACTCTGTAGAAAAAACATACACAGTGTGGGATGGATGTGATCACGCAGGATACACTTTAACTTTTAAAACTTCTTCTGGAACAGGAATTCTTTTATGTGAAGGCCACACTTATCAATTATGGTCTGACGGAACTAACGTTTATAAAGGTTCTGAATTAAAAGTATGGAGAGCAATTACTGCGGCTGAAACAGTTCAGGCAGGTGCTCAACTTTTAGTAAATACAAATGGTGGAGGAGTCACAGTGACACTTCCAGCGTCGCCAAATACAGGCGATACGGTTTCATTTGTAGACCAAGGTTATGATTTCGATTCAAATGCTTTAGTTGTTGGTAGAAATAGTTCTAACATCGCTAACGCAGGATCTGATTTAACAGTTAATACACAAGGCGCAGCTTTCTCATTAGTTTATTCTGGTGATGCTACTACTGGGTGGACTTATACAGAGAAATAGGAGATAATAGATTATGTCAAATTACGAAGCTACAAAATACGATTTTTCTGGTGCAAGCCTTACAGGTATCGAAGGAATTCCCACTGGAACTATTGTGCCGTGGTCGACTGCTTCAGTACCAACAGGTTTCTTAGAGTGTAACGGTCAAGCTGTTTCAAGATCAACTTACTCAGGTTTATTTGCAATTATTTCAACTACTTATGGAGTTGGAGATGGTGCAGCAACTTTTAACGTACCTGATTTACAAGACAACGTAGCAGTTTCCAAATCTCCTACTAAAAATTTAGCTTCAACAGGTGGAGCAAACACGGTAACTTCAACTGGAAACGTTGGAGGTTCAACAGCTAACGCAACTTTATCAACAGCGCAACTAGCACCCCACTCCCACCCGGGTGGTAGAGGAGGCGGAGGAAGTACTCCAACTCAAACTGGTCACCCATATCAAGTACCGGGCGGAAGCTCAGGTAGTACTGGTAGTGCAGGATCTGGACAAGGTCACGATCACAATATGAGTGCAACTTTTTCTGGTGATGCAACTTCAGTTGTGCAACCATATTTAACAGTAATGTATTGTATTAAAACTTAAGGAGAATAATAATGGCAACTAATTCAACATGGACAGTAATATTTGAAGATAAAACAGTCATCAAACAAGCTGGTGATGCGGCAGGTCCTTATACTATAAATGATGATTCTTTTTGGAATCAAGCTAAGTTTTCTAACATCTGGGCTATTCAACATGGAACAAGTGTAGCTACTGATGCAGTGGAATATAGAGACGCAACTCCACACTCTGCTTACGATGAATCTACTTTAGGTCCTATTCAAGATTTCATAGACAAATGGGATGCAGCTCACTTAGCTCAATTACAATCTGATTGGGACAATGATAATGTGACAGACGATGACGGAAACATTACTGAAACAGCGGCAGAAAAAATTGCTCGATTAGGTGAAAGACCTACCTCTTATTCTTCATAATCACTTACAAACAAACTAGAAGTATATCTTTTAAGATTCGGAATATTACTTGCGTGTGCAGAATGCCACCAATTTGAGGGAAATAAAATGGCTCTATTTTCTCTAAATCCTACATGAATATCTAATTCTTTATTATTATCTTTATCTGTATAATAAAAAACAGTCCCATTTGTAACAGCAGTGGGACCAGCTAACATTGTCAATATATTTATCTTACAGTCAGTATCAATATGTGGCGTAAAATTGCTTAAATTTCTAATATCGACACCACTATCTGAGTGGAGTTTTTTTATTTTAATTTTGAATTTTTTTTCAGACTGTGTAACAAAAGTTTTTAATAATTCTGGATTCTCTGATAAAACAAACCTACTTCCATAATAATTGTCATGAGTTTTTTCTTTGGTATTATGGACATATCTAGGGGTAAAACACAGTTTAGTTGTAACATGGTTTTTTATATTTAAAAATAATTTATCTTCAAAAAAATTATCTAATATCTTTATCATCTTAACATCATCCACGATGTTAAAAGATACTTTTCATCAGATAATGGTGGATTTCCTCTATGTACATAAGGAAAACCTGCTGGCCAAATAACTATTCTACCTGTTTTAGGTTTTACTCTTTTGGAAAAATGTAAAAATTCAGTTTCTCCCCCTTCTTCTACATCGTTTAAATAAATAGAAAAAACAAAAGCTCTTGGTTCATTATTAAATCCTTTTCCATGTTCTATATGCCATATATGGTATCCTTCTGTAGGTAAGGTTTTTTGTATTTTTAAAGAAGTATAATGAAATGGTCCTCCATCGTAAGCGTCATCTGCACCTATATTTTTTACATAATGTCGCCAAGCTAACTCAAAATTTAACATTATAGTTTTTAATTCATCCCACCATATTTCTATATTATTTCCAGCTGCAAAGTATTGTTGGTCTTGTTTTCGTAAAATAGATGATTTTTCAGATGATATTCTATTAAGAGTTTTATTAAATTTATCTTGATGCTCGTATAATTGTATAGCTTTATTGCATTCTTCTTTAGTTATATAATTATCATAGACCCCAATAAAATTATCTATATTAACTGTTTTTTCATTCATTTAATTGTTTCACTTTTTTATTAAATTCAAATCTATCACCTTGGCGGATATTAAAAATTAAACTGTATCTATTTGTTTCATCTTGAGAGGGATTAAAACCATGTAAAATTTCCGGTGCAAAGATGTAATAGTCACCTGGGTAAGGAGTTATTTTTAAATTTAATTCGGGTAATATTAAATCACATCCTTTTGTTAGATATAATATACCATGTAAACAGGGGTGTTTATGAGAGTGTAAACTATCTCCCTTTTTAATTTCATTTCCCCAAGCCTCTCCAAATACATTTTTTTCTAAAAAATATTCAAATATATCTGGATGCGTTGTTTGATGTTTATTTATTAAATAAGAAGTAAATTCAATGAATTCAGGTTTGTCCAAAAAATAGTTCCATGGGGTCATACCTCCTTTTACATTGGTATAATTATGCATTTTGGGATCTAAATTATTTTTTATGTGTAATATAAAATTATGTATTTTATCGGGATAGGAATAATTACCAAATATTATATTTACAGTTCTAGGATAAGTAATATTTAAACTGTTTTTATGCTCATTTAATTTATTCTTCTTGTCTAATATGCTAATCATTTGTATCTTTCCTTCTTTAAAAAAGTATTATATAACCTACTATATGCTACAAAAATTAAATTTCAAGCCAGGATTTAACAAGCAAGCCACAGAATCAGGGGCCGAAGGTCAGTGGACAGATGGGGATTTTGTTAGATTTAGATATGGATTACCAGAAAAAATAGGTGGGTGGAATCAATTAACCGCTGCCCAGGAGACTCTACCGGGTCCGGCAAGAGCTCAACATGCTTTTACTAGTTTAGATGGTGAACGTTATACTGCGCTTGGTACGAGTAAAGGTTTATTTCTTTTTTATGGGGATGCGTGGTTTGATATTACTCCACTTGATACAGCCGTTACAGGTTTTACTATAACCACTACAAATGGTTCCAATGTCGTTCGATTTAATAAAGCTTCTCATGGTTTAACCCAAGGAGAATATATTGTCGTTACAAGTGTAACAGTAACAGCTGCGTCTACTTATACTGCATCTGATTTAGAAAAAACTTACGAAATTATAACTGTAGATTCTGGAGGTGATTGGTTAGAAGTACAAGCATCTAGTAATGAAGGTGGAGCAGGTATGACTGCTGTAGGTGCGGCTACTCTTACTCCTTATATAACTGTTGGACCTACTACTCAAACTTTAGGCTATGGTTGGGGTACTTATTTATGGGGAAGTTCAACATGGGGAACTGCAAGAACAAGTAGCTCAGTGGTTCTGGATCCAGGAAACTGGAGTCTAGACAATTATGGGCAAGTCTTAGTTGCAACCATTGCTGATGGAAAAACTTTTACTTGGAATGCTGGCGCCACAAACCCTCGAACAATTAGGGCTTCTCAAAGCACAACTGATTATGTAACTACAGGTAATCCAACAGCTTCTATTATGAGTGTAGTTTCAGATAGAGATAGACATTTATTTCATCTAGGAACTGAAACCACTATTGGTGATGCCACTACCCAAGATCCAATGTTTATCAGATTCTCTAACCAAGAAGATTTAAATACTTATACTCCGACGGCGACTAATACTGCAGGGACTTTTAGATTAGATAATGGAAATGAAATTAGAGCAGCTGTAACAGGTAAAGATTATCTTTTAATTTTAACTGACACTTCCGCTTACGTAGCTCAGTTTGTTGGTCCACCTTTTACATTTAGTATTAAGTTAGTTGGAACTAATTGCGGATGTATTGGTCAACATGCGGCCGTATCAGCCGATGGTGCTGTGTATTGGATGGGTGATGCGGGTGGATTTTTTAGATTTGATGGTACGGTTAAATACCTACCTTGTTTAGTTGAAGATTTTGTTTTCAATGATAATGGAAGTAATCTAGGAATTAATTATTCATCTAGTAGACTAGTCGCTGCAGGTCATAATAATTTATATAATGAAATAAATTGGTTTTATCCTAAGAACGGTAGTACTCAAGTTGACAGATGTGTTACATTTAATTATGGAGAGCAAGTATGGACAACGAGTTCACTTTCTAGAACAACATGGATAGATGCTCAAGTATTTAGTAATCCTTATGCGACAGAATATACTTCTACAGGCACCCCTGTTTTTCCAACTATTTTAGGAATTACCAATAAATATGGGGCTAGTATGTATTATTCTCAAGAAGAAGGAACTGATCAAGTTAATAGCTCAGGGACTACTTCTATTAATGCATTTATTAGATCTGGAGATTATGATATTACCACAAGAAAAAATATGATGGGTCAATCGACTGGCGTTGTGGATTTTCGAGGAGATGGAGAATACTTTATGTCAGTTAGAAGATTTTTACCTGATTTTAAATACTTATCTGGTAATGCCAAGATTACTTTATATGTAAATTCTTACCCAGATTCTACAGCCGTTAGTTCTCCATTAGGACCCTTTACAGTTACCTCAACTACTGATAAGGTAGATACAAGAGCCAGAGGAAGACTGGTCTCACTTAATATTGCTAATGACGCCACCGGCGAAACTTGGCGATATGGAACATTAAGATTAGACGCACAAGCGGACGGAAGAAGATAATGGCATATACAACACAATTTGGATTAGATCAGAATGTAGTAAATTATTTAAATGAAGCCTATCCTAATCTCGGTGGAATGTTTCCTAATACTACTACTACAATCGGCGGTACTACAGGTACTGGGGCAACAGCCACACCTACAGGGGCAGAAATATTAAAAGATACTTTTTTAGCTCAAAGTGGAACTGGTGGCGATGGTTATAGTGTTTACAATCCAGATCCAAATAAAGTCCGAGGGCCTATACTTCAAGAAGAATATATGGGAGCGGATTATTATCCAGAACCTCCAACAGGACTCAAAAGTTTAATAAATCAAATAGCCGACTCTTCTCTATGGGCTAAAATGGCTGGAGCTGTGGGAAAAATGATGCCTGTTAGTCCAAGAGGTATAATGGAACGGGCTGCAAGAGAACAAGGTTTTTCACTAGATGATATTGGAAGAATAGTAAGTGGCGGAGGACCTTCTGATGATCCAATGAATATTATGGCTGGATATAATATGTGGAAGATTGATGATGAAACGTTTGATAAAAGAATTCGTAATTTAACACAATCAGGTCAATTTGATAAAATTGATCAAATTAATAAAGCTAGAGCCGCATGGAAAGAAGCTAAAAGATTAGGTGACATAAGAACAACAGCAGCTCAAGATTTAAAAGCAAAACAAAAAGCTCCCAAAAAAACTTATGTACATGAGGCGAAGCCACCAGATCGGAGTAGAAGTGATAGACCTGGAGGAAGCGCAAGTTATGGTCAAACTTTTCACGGAGCTAGAGGCGGCATAGTAGAGCTATGGCGAAGATAACTAATTACATACCTGAACCAAAACAAGAATACGATGTTAATAATCAAAGACAGATTTTAGAATCTTTAGACAGTATGAAGCAACAATTAAATTTTTCTTTTCAACAGGATTTAAAAAACGAACAGGACGCTTTTAATTACTTTTTATCATAATGACTATACAATATAAAAATCAAGGTTTTAAACAAGCCGATGTAAACAAAGCTACGGTGCTTACTTGTCCTACTGATGGAGTGATTATAGTTAAAAGTGTATATTGTGCCAACAATGACGCATCATCCTCTATTGTGGTAAATATGAATTTAGTTGACTCATCTGACTCAAGCACTGAATATGAATTTTTTAGAGATGACGTAGCTGCTAAATCGCAAGTAAATGCCACACCTCAAGGCTTGAATTTAGAAGCGGGTGATGCTATAACAGTGCAAGCAGCAACAGGCAGTAATACAATACAAGGTGCCATAAGTTATGCTTTAATAACTAGAGAGAATGAAAACGGATAACGTATATAAAATTAATTGTACTACTATAACTACTTATAGAAATACAAAAACTGGTGAAGTTTATAAAGAGAAGAAAGAAGGACCTGATATAGTTCAAGATGTAACTGTACAGGTTTCACCGAAAGGTTTAAATATAATGCAGAAAGTATTATCAAAAAATGACAAACCAAAACCCTAAGGGCGGAACAGAATTACAATTTGAATACTTAATAAAGTACGTGGATCCTAAATTATTGGATCAAGTACAAATAACTACATCTGTCCCTGAAAAAATTCCATTACATCCAACTAAGATGAATATTCTCTGGCAGAAGAATTCATATGATCAACCGAATCTGGCACCATGGTTCAAGGATAAAAACAATCATAAAAAATATGATTGGTATGTTTTTAACTCCCATTGGACTTATGAAAAGTTTAGACAGTTTTTTGATATACCCACAGAAAGATCAGTGGTTATTAAAAACGGTGTTGATAAAATAAAACAAGCCCTGCATTATGAGTTGGGCAAACCAATAAAAATAATTCATCAAAATACCCCCTGGCGAGGACTCTCAGTTTTATTGGGAGCGATGCAATTGGTTAAGAATCCATTAATTAGTTTAGATGTTTATTCTTCATGTGAAGTATATGGTAAAGATTTTTATGAACAAAATGATAAACATTATCAAGCTCTGTATGAGCAAGCTAAAAAATTACCTAATGTAAATTATATCGGTTATAAATCTAATGACTATATTAAAGAGAACCTACATAAATATAATATGTATGTTTATCCAAGTATTTTTGAAGAGACCTTTTGTATATCCTTATTAGAATGTATGGCGGCTGGTTTATATTGTATCACAACTAATCTAGGAGCTTTATATGAAACAGGGGCAGAGTTTCCTATGTATATTCCTGTAGACAAAGACTATAAAGCTTTAGCTTCTAAATTTGGATTTGGTATTGAAGCTGCAGCTAAAACATTACACAATACTCAAATTACTAATCACTTAGATTGTCAATCCGCTTATGCTAATTCTTATTACAGTTGGAATAAAATTGGTAGACAATGGGAAACATTTTTAAAAGGAGCTTTAGATGCAATACCCAAATGAGCCTATATGGTTTAATGGTGAAGATAAAAAAGACGCCAGTGAAAACTCTAATATAACTAATATAAACTTAGGACGTTCTCCACATAAAATAATGGTATGTACCCCGGTACATAGCGATGTATCTATGCATTACTGTCAAGCAGTGTTGAAGATGCAGCAAGAATGTATGAAGAGAAATATGTTGATTAGTTTTACTTTAATGAAATCTTCATTAGTAACTCAAGGACGAAATCTCTGCGTAGCTGAATTCTTAAATCATCAAGATAAATATACTCATTTATTATTTATAGATTCTGATATTGATTTTAAGTTTAGTACCATAGAGAAAATGTTGACCGCGGATAAAGATATCATATCTTGTCCTTATCCAATGAAAAGCTTCAGTTGGGAAAAAGCATGGAACAGACTTCATCAAAAAGATGGAGCTATTACAGATGCCAATGATTTTGCTAAAGCGGGTTATACTTTCCCGATAAAATTAGAAAAGAAAGCCGAGGTAATAGTAGATAAAGGTTTAATAGAAGCTACCCATGCGCCTACAGGATGTATGTTAATTAAAAGAAAAGTAATTACTGATCTTATGACGGCTCACCCTGAGTTAGAGATATTTCAACCTACAAATATGAATGGTAAAGAAGTTAAAAAAGAAAATTTTTATAATCTATTTGATACGTTACATGAGCCAGAAACTAAACGTTATTTTGGTGAAGACTTTGGTTTTTGTGAAAGATGGCGTAAACTAGGTGGTAAAGTATATCTATTTGTAACCGATTATATTACCCACATAGGTGAGTATCAATATTGTGGAAGATTCCTTGATGACTTAAAACAGGGAGAAGCTCCTTCGAAACCTATTGACGACAATAAAAAAATCAAATAAGGTACTATATTCAGGATTTCTACGCCTGCTTTTTTTAACTAAATTTAGACAAAATTATGGCAATATCAAGACAACAATACGGACTAGGAAGCTTTGTAAAATCTATAGGTAAAGGAGTTAAAAAGTTTATTAAATCTCCTTTTGGTAAAGCTGCTCTTTTAGGTATAGGAGCTTTTGGTGTACCTGGAACTAGTTTTGGTGGCATGTTTGGTAAAGGAGCTTTATCAAAAATGGGAGGAGCTTTATTTGGTACGGCAGGAAATGCTGGTTACGCGATGCCTGGTAGAGGGATTTTCACACCGGGTACAAAAGGACTTTTAAGTAAATTTACAAACATGGGAACAGGAGCCAAGATAGGAATTGGTTCTGCATTGATTACTTATTTAGCTGGTCAAGGAATGCCCGAGGAGCAGATTGCAGAAATTAAACAAGATCCTGAGAAAGTTAGACCTTATTTAAAAGACCTGTTTACTAAATTAAATCCTAATTTACCTGATGGACAAATAGAGGAAATGGTTGAAGTTAATTTAAGTGAATATGCATCTGGCGGAAGAGTTGGCTTATATGCTGGCTCACCAAGAGGTGGTATAGAAACTTTAGATATAGAAGATGAAGAAATTATAACTCCTCATGATTTAAAAATGGAAGAAGGAGTGCCAATTCAACAAATGGCAGGTTTTGGTACGGATAAGGAAGTTATATGGGAATGGAGAAGAGATAGTTTATCTCAAGAGATGTTTAAGAAGGATTATGATGATTTATCTCCAGATGAACAAGAGACAATTGAAATTGAACTAGACATGCAATTAGGTAAAAAAGAAACAGCACCACAAGGTATACAGGTGGCAGGTGGTGGAGCAAGAGGTTGGAAAGCTCAAGAGATAGCTATGGATTGGGCATGGGACAGATATGGAAAAGAATTTTATGATCTTTCTCAGGAGTTGCAGATGGAACTATACGGCGAAGCATTAGAATTCGTGGATACCGGAGGCATGGCTCAGGGCGGAAGAGTTGGGTTAGAGTCTGGTACACCTAAAAAAGGATTAGAAAAATTTCTTAAAGATATACCTTTACAAAAAGGTCCTTATAAAATTAAATATGATGAAGACGGTAATCCTATAAGAATGCCACTACCAAAAGGAGAGCCACATAAATATGATCCAGACAGAAAAATACCAATACGTCTTTTAAGAAGTCACGGCGGAAGAATTGGATTAGCTTTAGGTACTGAAGACACGGCTCAGGCAGCAGGCATTCTAGGAAACCTACCTGTTAGACAGAATAAAGCAGGTGTAAACGAATTAGATCTTAGAGAAACTGGTGGATTTATTCCTCCAGTTGGGGTAAAAGAAAAAGCAGATGATGTCCCAGCGATGTTATCTAATAATGAATTTGTTTGGACTGCAGATGCAGTAAAAGCAGCTGGAGGCGGAAGCGTCAATAAAGGTGCTCAAATATTATACGATAAAATGAAACAATTAGAGAGTAAGGTAGGATAATGGCCGTAGATCAAACACAAGTACTCCCACCAGCGTTTATAGAAGCGGCAGGGAAAACATTTTTAAGTGATCTTGCCGGAGCAGCGGGTAAATACAAAACAGCGGATTTAAGTAAAGTATTTGGACCACAATTTGTTGCTGGTCTTGATCCCTTACAACAACAAGCTCAAGCATTAGCACAATCAGGTATAGCTGCATACAAACCTTATCTTACAACAGCAGCAGGCTACGCAGCGCCAAGTGCTTACACACAATTTCAATCTCCTTATCAAAAAGATGTTATCGATGCGACGATGAAAGATTTTGATATCCAGGCGGCAAAAGGTTTACCAGCATTAAGAGCTCAAGCAATTAGTCAAGGTGCATTTGGTGGTGGAAGAGAAGGAGTTCAATTAGCAGAGTACGGGGCAACTAGTGACAGGAACCGGGCATCATTATTAGCACAATTAAATCAATCAGGGTTTAATCAAGCACAAAATTTAAGACAGCAAGCTATGATGAATCAATTAAACTTAGCAGGTCAAGGACAACAATTCTTAGGTCAAGATGTTGGAGCACTTTCAACTTTAGGTGCTTTAAACCAAGCTCAAAAACAAGCAGGCTTAACAGCTCAACAACAACTGGGTCAACAACAATTAATGCAACCATTAACTGCATCACAAGCTTATGGAAGTGGTGTAACACAATTAATATCTGGTTATCCAGGTAAGACCATTAATGAAATGAGTCCTAATCCAACTGCTTTAAATACAGCATTAGGAACAGGAACTACACTTGCTGGAATCTACAGAGCATTTAATCAACCATGGCAAGGATATGGATCGAACGCATAATGAGAACTTTTAGAAGACCAATGTTTAGAAAAGGCGGAAACGTCGGTACAGGTGTCATGACTGGTATCGTAGATAGATCTATGCATGCCAATGATCCTTTTGTTGGTCGTGATGAGTTTAAGATACCAACCTATAGTGATCAATTGTTAGAGCAGCAGGCAAATGAAACTGTTGCATTTCCTACCAGAGACCTTGGACCGAAACCAGATAAAGAAAGATCGCTGGCCGAGATACAAGAAATGATGGGAGCCTATGGAGGAATGGATCCAATAACTTCTTATTTATTAGCAGCGGGACCAAAAATTGCTGGGTCAACTTCTTGGGCTGACGCAATTTCTAATCTAGAAGATCCTAATAAGATGTTAATCAAACAAGCAGCCGATAAAGCTGCATATGATAGAGGCCTTAGAATGGAAGGTTATAGAGCATTCAAGGAGGATGAAGATAGATATGGGGACAGACAATATGAATATGGTAAAGATAAAACGGCCTTTGACCTAGATGAAGCTATAGGCAAGAGAACCAGAGCCAGTGATAAACTAAAACAACAGAACCTATGGAAAAGAGAAGACAAGTTAATTCAAGAAAAAAATGAAACTCAAGAAAGACTGATAAACCTAGAATATGAGTTGCAAGATAAAAATTTAACTAAACAGCAGAAATGGGAGAAGGAAAAGCAACTTGAGGACAACAAACAAAAAATGCTAAGACTTCAAGCGCAACTTGAAAATGAAAATAATTGGCAAGATGAGGAAATTAAAAAAGAAGTTGTAACCATAATGCAAACTGATGACATTCCTAAGTTTCAAGCAGAAAATAGAGCTAATTGGAAATGGAAAAAAACTGGAGACCTGAGTGGTCAAGGATACAATATAGGATCCATTTTTACTAATAAACATAGAACAGATTCTAAAGCTTTAGCCAAGTTTGCTAAAACTGAAGGCAGAGCCGGTAAAACAGGATACGTTTATTATGATGATGTAAAAGATGTAGTCTTTCAATTAACTGGCAACAAGGATAAGGGTTTTAGATTTGTAGAATTAGATGAAGATATGAGTGTGGTTCCAACAAGTGGAGAAGAATCTATAGTAACCGGCTCGGAAGTAAGTTTAACTTATCCCGATGCACAAATAGAAGCACAAAAGAGAAATTTAGCATTAATTCCAGAACGACCTAAATCAGAGGGTAAAAACAAACAGTGGTTGAGACAACAAAAAGAGATACTTGGTAAAGACGCAGTTACTAAACAACAATTAGAAGAAATAATTTGGAAAGAAAAATTTGCGGAGAGATATAAGAAAATCAAACCAAGACACCAGATGAAAAATTAGAGAGGAGACTCAATGGGTCTATATAATAACTCCCTCAATTCAGCAGAACAAGGTAATGAAACTAGTTGGTACAAAGCTTTTGGTGCAGGGCTTGCATCAGGAATAATTAAAATACCAGAGGGAATAGTATCTTTAGGAGCAGAGCTAATTGATCTCGGAGCCGATTCTGATCTTGCTGCAGATGTAGAAGAGTATTTTGATAAACTAAATCCTTTTGAAGAAATAGCAGAAGAAAGAACTATTGGAAAATTAACGGAGGCATTAGTTCAAATCGGTGTCCCTGGTGGAGTTGGATTTAAACTAGCAAATAAAGCAGCTAGGAATATGACTTCAAGAGCTCTTCGAGCTAAGAGAAAAAATCTCTATGCAGACTTTGGGAGAAAAGGAACAACCCCGGATGGTAGTAGATTAAGAACAGGGCTTAATAAAGTAAATGAATTAAATAAAAAAGCTAAGTATAAAAGATTTGCTTTAGCGGTAACCGGTGGCGCAGCGGGAGAAGGTCTTGTCGTTGATACTGATGAGATAGGTACTTTTGGAGATATCTTTGACGCACCAACCAAATTAGATAGAGAGAAAAGTTTTGGTAGAGATGAAGCTACAAGAAAATTATTAAATAGATTTAAGTTTGGTTCCGAATCTTTATTAGTTACACCATTTGTATTTGGAGTAGGCAAGACAGCAAAAGCTCTGGCTAAAAGAGGAAAAGATTTAGCCTACAGTAGTTCTAAATTTGAAAGATGGATTGATAAATATATTAGGGCTCCCTTTAGTCCACGTGGAGCTTTACCTGATGAAGTTTTTAAATCAGAGATGTTAAAACAAGGTTTAAAGGTAAGAGATTCACATAGAGCAACTCAACTGGTTCAAAATATTACTAAAGCTATTGATGGAATATTTCCAGTTGCTCAAGAAGTTGCCGATAAAAGTTTTAAGTCTCAAAAAAATAATTTTATAAGAGAAGTAAATGATATTCTTTTAGGAGGAGATTTGGGAACTGATATTGATCCTAAAAAATTACAAGAGCTTCTAAGTAAGTTAGGTATGAAAAATGTTTCTAAAGAGACTCAAGAAAATTTAATATCTAATTTAAATGCAGGTAGAGCGGAGTTTAATAATTTATTAGATATACTTAACAGGCATGCAGGGGGTGTTAAAAAAGGGAAAGACGCACCTGAAGAATTAAAAGAATTATTTAAAAAAAGATTAGAAGGTTATACTAGCAATACCTTTCAAATTTTTGAGCATAAAAGTAATCTTCTTAATGGGTTCAGAAAATACCAACCTACAGATGAAGCCTACAGTAATGCTGTAACTGTTTTTAAAATGGGTGGCCGAAGTGAACAAGAAGCTAGAGAGATTATAGATCAAATTTTATTAGATGCTCAAAAGATGAAGAAGCCAAGTCGACTCCCTGATTTTAAATATGTGGCTAAGAGTATGGAAGATGGTAAACTTAAGACTCATGAGATAGGACTAGGGGTTAAGGCTCCAGGAACTGAAGCGCAGAAAAAAGCATTAAGAGAATTATTTGGTGAAATAAAAGATCCACGATTTACTATCTTTAATGGAATGACTAATTTATCTTCTTTAGCTAGAACTACGGCGTACTTAGCAGAAATTAAAGCCAAAAATTTTGACGTCCAAGCAAATGGAGGAAGAGGATTTTTTTGGAATAGCGCTGAAGAAGCTACTACAAAATTAGATGCAAAAAGATTAGGAATAGAAATAGTTCCCATGAGAGAAGTCTTAGGGGAAATAGATGCTACTAAAAATATTATTAATCCTTTAGGTGATACATTTACCACAAGAGAAATTGCTGAAGGAATTAAATCTGCTAACGATGTTATGGGAGCCCTACAAGGTTTTGTAAGAGGTGATAAAAAAGGAATGGGCGGAGCAGAAAAAGCTGTCAGTTGGTTCTATAGAAATTTACTTTTATTTCCCAAAGGTATTTCACAAATGGCTAAAACTATTTTCTCAATCCCAACTCACTTAAGAAACTTCTTTAGTGCTGGTGCATTTACAGCAGCTAATGGAATTTTATTTGAAGGATTATCTAATCCAAATTTATTAAGAAAAGCATTTCAACAAGGAATAAATGTTTCTGGTTTATTAAAAGCTGGGGTTAACTCACCTGCAGCTCAAAGAGAATATAGGGACATGTTAGAATTAGGTGTAACTAACTCTCAAGTTCAAATGGGAGATATGATTTCATTGCTTAAAGATGCTAAAGCAGGGGAAACAATAATGAATGTAGATGGACCTTTAAAGGGGTTCTTTAATTTCTTTAAGAAAGTTGGACAGTTTGCGCAAGGGAAATACATGGCTGAGGACGATACTTTTAAAATTACTAACTTTGTCATGGAGCTAGAAAGAATAGTACAGAGACAAGCTAAACGAGCTGGAGTTCCTGTGGAGGAATTTAGAAAAACACTTACTCAAAAATTAGGTGAAAGAAATCCGGCTTTATGGCAACTTAAAAAAGAAGCGGCGGAGATTGTTAAAAATACAGTTCCGAACTATGCATATGTAGGTGAAGCAGTTAAGACCGCAAGACTTTTACCCATTGGTAACTTTATGTCTTTCCCTTCTGAGATTATCAGAACCTCTACTAACATTGCACAGTTAGGTATAAAAGAAATGAGTCACCAACTAGGAGAAGGAGCAGTAAGAATTAAAGGTTCTAATATGACCCCTACAGTTATAGAAATACTTAAAGACGGAAGTGAAAGAGTAGTTAAGAACAGCGCTATGCAAGACGGGAGTTGGGGGACAGGTTTTAAAAGAATAGCTGGTATGGCAACAACTTTAACTGGAGTTCCAATAGCTGTTACTGAAGGAGCTAAAGCTTTGTATGATGTAACCGAAGAGGAAATAGACGCTATGAGAAGATTTGTTCCTGAATGGTCTAAGAACTCAACATTAGTTCCATTAAGATTAGATGATGGAGAATTAAGATATATAGATTTCAGTAAAAGTAATGCCTATGATGTAATGTCACGACCATTTAGAACTTTAATGAATGGTATCCAAGAAGGTCAAGTAGATGGTGATACTTTATTACAGGGTTTTGTAAATGGAACTGTAGAAGCGAGTAGTGAGATAATGGATCCATTTATTTCAGAATCTATTTGGACAGAAGCAATGGCAGACCTAATTGTTAGAGGTGGAAGAACTGAAGAAGGCAGACAATTATATACCGATCAAACCTCCGCTGGTGACAGACTATGGATTCAAATGATGCATTTAGGTAATGCTCTTGCTCCCTCTTATAAACAAGGATTAAGAATTGGACAAGCTGCATTTGGAACACCAGATAAGACAGGTCAAGTTTTAGATATTGGTCCAGAGTTAGCTGGTTTCATGGGACTAAGACCAATTAAAATTGATCCACTAAGAACTATGAGTTTTAAAATAGCTGAGTACCAAAGAGGTATTAGGGAAGCAAGAAGAGAATTTACTGGAGGATACTTTGGTTTATTAAAAGGTGGTAAGGTTACAGCTAATGAGATTATTGAAAGATACATAGCTTCAAACAAAGCTAGATTTAATGTTCAAAAAGAAATGTTTAAAAATATAGAAGCAGCAGAGACCTTAGGTGAAAGTCGAGGGACTCTATCCCGGGCATTTAAAGAAAGACAAATTAGTCCTAAAACTTTTGGTTATTTGAATAATGGAAAATTTGATCCTTATTATCCTTCGGAAGATATCATTGCTAAATTTAGAGAGATAGCACATGACATAGGGGAACCAAGTCCCTTCCTTGAAGCAGGACCAGAGGTCAGAGATATAAGAAGAGATTTACGTGGAATAGGATTTGATAAAAGATATCCAGGGTTTGCTGAAGGTGGACATGTAGCAGGAGCTAGTTTCCAAGGAGCTATTGGTGAAGCAATCCCTGTCATTAAACAAATTAAAAATGATTTACAAGGTTTAAGTCTTGAGGACGAGTGGGATATTGAATTAGCAGACTATGTAGATATGCAAGAAGAAGAAATAGTTACTCCTCAATTACCGCAACAAGTTACATCGGCTCAACCTAATCCGCAAACGATTACTCAAGGACAAAATATTCTTAACCAAGGAATGAACGCTCAAACTAATTTAACCCAGAATGGTTTGACCGCAGCAGAAAATGCGTACTTAACAGAGGAAGAAAAACAAATGAAGTTAAAACAAAGAGGAATGATAGCGTAATGGATATTAAACCCAAAACTACGAGAGAACATATTCTCTCACTTTATGGTCATATAAAAGGTCTGAAGAAATCACAGTATCATATGCATAATGGCATTCATGAATTGGGCGGCAAGATAGACAAAATCTATTGGGTATTATTGGGCACGGTGGGGGCTGTGTCACTAGTTCTTCTGGAAAGACTTCTAGATATAAAAGGAATTATTTTTTAATGGTGGTTGTTGGTTTAACGATCATGAATGAATTGGGATCAAAGAAGACCGAACCAACTTCACTCGTTAAAGCCGGACACCACCACTTGCCCCCAGAAAGATATGTTCTTTGTCCCATTCATAAAATTCTATATCCAATTTTTTAATTCTTCGCCCATAACTTCAGTGGCGATATTCATTTTAGTTCTTAAAGCTTTTTGAACTTTTAAATCTATTGTTTCATCCGCAACCAAATCAATGTAAGTCATAGGTTTGTTTTGACCTATTCTATCAATCCGAGCTTCCGACTGTAATCTTTTTTCTAAATCATAACCATTAGAATAATAAATCATTGTACTTGCAGACGTTAAAGTAATTCCATAACCACCTGTTTGAGTTGTACCAACAAAGAATCTACACTTAGGATCTTCTTGAAATCTTTTAATATTATTTTGTCTTTCATCTTGTGGAGTCAATCCATAATAATCTACAACAGAATCTTCTCCATGTTGTTTTTTTATTTCAGCAATAATTCTTTGAACATCTTTTTGATAGAACGACCAAATTACAGCTTTACCAGACAACTCATATATAATGTCCATCAACTCTGTTAATCTATTACAAGGTAGCTCTTGTACCTTTCCATCATCGGCGGCATGGTAACCACACGAGATTTGATGAAGTCTTAACAACTGAACCATAACGGTAGAAGTAGAACAGACTTTACCTTCTAGTTCTGAAATAGCATACTTTCTCATTTCTGTGTATAATTTTTTCTGTATATCTGTGAGATGAATAGTACGAGTAACATATGTTTTAGGAGGTAAGTCCAAACAATCATCTTTTAAAACTCGTTCACTAAATTTTTTTATCTTTGCTTCTAGTTCTGGTAATACACTTCTTCTTGGTCCTACTGGAACACTAATAGTTCTAGATCCTAGAGTCATAGTTTTCATTACACAATAATGAGCCCTGTAAGCCCAGAAGGAATCAAATCCCAAGAGCCATGCATCAAGAAACTGAGCCTGACTCCATAAATCTAGTGGAGAATTTGTAATAGGAGAACCAGTTAAAATTCTTCTGTACTTAGTAAGAGGTTTAAGAGCAATAATATTTTTAGTTCGTTTTGCAGTTGGTGTTTTAATTGTAGTAGATTCATCAATAGCCATCATAGTGTTGTGAGAATTTAAAAATCTTTTAGCAAACTCACACCCAAACGGATAAGAGAAAGCTTCAACATTCATTATAAGAATATGAAAGTCAGTTCCAGGTGCAAACAAGGTATTTAATTTTTTAACTTGCTCCCCTGATTTATCGGATGTTTTCCAAAGGACTACTTTCTTTTCTATATGATCTGGAAGATGTTGAGGTATTTCTTGTTCATACCAATTTTTATAAACACCTTTAGGTGCTACTAAAAGTAATCCATTAATCTCACCTTTATCATAAAGCATAGCACAATTGTCTAATAAAACTTTAGATTTCCCTGTTCCCATTTCCATAAAATAGGCAAAATACTCTTTATCCCAAGAACGTTCTAAAGCCTTAAGTTGATGTGCATATGGCTTTGTTTTAAATTTATACTTCATAACTATTTACTTTTGCTTTCTAATTGTTATATATTAACTGAAAGTAAAAAAGTCAATGACAAATTACGAAACAACACGATACACAGGAAACAAAGTATATTTAATCCAAGCTATTCCAGGAAGCACCAAAGGTGAACCTAAGTATAATATAGTAGGTGCGCAAAAGTATGGCGATATTGTGACGTTGCTTCCAGAATTTTCTCAAATGATAATGTCCCCTGGGCCTTTAGTTATAAAACTTAGAACTCTTCTAAAAGACTTTACTTCCGATGACTATCTTTTATTGTCAGGAGATCCTGCAATCATAGGGGTAGTATGTTCAATAGTTTCAGATACAACTAATGGTAGTTACAAACTTTTAAAATGGGACCGTCAAGAAAAAACATATTATCCAATAGAAATAAATATTTTTCAAAAGTAGTTGACTTTAAAAAATTCTCCTATATATAAGTAGTGCGATTATAAATTAAACTATTAACACATTAAGGAGACATAATGAAAGACATTAATCTAAGGCAAGATGCACCTAGTCAGGTGACACAGGTCAACCCCGACCAACTATCAAACGAAATTAAAACTCTACAAGAAATACATCAAGAGATTTCTAATCAAGAGGAAAAATTAAAAGAATTAAAAGAGAGGGAGAAATATTATTCTGGAATTGTAATTCCCGATTTAATGAATCAACTTAATCTTAAAACCATGAAACTAAGAGATGGTTCACAGATAGAAGTTAAAAATATATTTGGTGCTTCAATAATTGCAGATAAAAAGCAAGAAGCACATAACTGGCTTCGAGATAACGGACTGGGGGCGATTGTGAAAAATGAAATCACAGTTAAGTTTGGTCTGAACGAAGATAACAAGGCGGAGCAATATGCGACCCTTGCAAGAGGACAAGGTTATGATCCCGAT
>Ga0208299_1000716_pt1 | contig 28723 bp, 25 predicted proteins | sample 15_taG_FD_184089 | JGI IMG/M metagenome (GOLD analysis project Ga0208299, IMG submission 184089) | Marine viral communities from the Subarctic Pacific Ocean - 15_ETSP_OMZ_AT15312 metaG (SPAdes) (version 2) | ecosystem: Environmental > Aquatic > Marine > Oceanic | place: Pacific Ocean | collected...
GAAGATTTGGGCCAACTACAGAACCGTTCAGTTTATTATGGGGACCATACAAATGGACACCACGACACAGAATTCGGTGGTATTGACCAAGTATACACATACGATGTAGTAAATGATTATGGTGTTCCTAGTACCGCAACTCATGCTATTATAAACCTGCATACATATGCGGCATTTACTACGGGCGATAGTTGGGAAGTTTATGCAATCCCCGGTGAAATTGCACATGATCCCGGCCAACACGATGAAGCAGGTGGGAATCCTGTACTAGCAGTCGAAGCAGATAAACTGTTTGTCATTTCCATGCGAGGAGAAAGGTCAACCACAAGATCGCAATCGACTGACAGCAACCAAGTTTCAGTTCCACTGATAGATGGAAAATTTTCATTATATATTGATATCAATTATGACCACGATTCGGATAATGCATTCGGTGGCGTCTATACACAAAGTACAAGCAACTCATCTACCGGCTGGAATCCAGTTGACGACCTCACCCATGATAGTATTCAGGGAATTCTTGTAGGTTACATAGACAAGCAAACACAAACAATCATTAGTGGTGCAATTAGTAATGTAGACGGCGACAATAACCGCAGAAAGAATATCAATGGTAACTTTGATATCTGGCAAAGAACAACAGACGGCGATCCATATACTTGGCAGTTCAATAGTCCAGAAAAAGATAAATATATGGCAGATACATGGCACTCAAAAGGTGTCGTTAACAACAAAGTTGATGCAAGACGAAAAGAATTTGATTTATCAGGAACAGAAGGGGTGGATTATCTTCCATTAGATAATTCATATCCTGCACAATATTATTTGAGGTTTGGTTCTTCAGGACCCGATTCTGCTAATGCCGGTTCACCAAGTCTTCAAACAGTAATTGAAGATGCAACAACATTTCATGGAAAGAATTGTGCATTCTCATTTTGGTGTAAAGGTGATACCACTTCAAGAGGTACTGGAAAAGACTCCCACATAAAACTAAAAGTATATCAATATGCTGGCATTGTAGACGGTGAAGCATATGGTGTAAGTGTACTAGATGCTGGAACTGGTGGTGGAGATTATGCAATATCGAGTGTTGGAGCAACACCAGTAGAAACTTCATATATTGCTTTTGATGACGAATGGAGAAAATATTCAGGAAGCCTTACCTTGCCAACATTGGGTGGGGCATCAACACCTTTGGGCGAAGGAGCAACTGCTAATGTAGGATGTATTGGCATCAATTTCATTGTATCAGAAGATGACGAAGGGTGGACAGGTGATTTTGATATTGCACAATTCCAATTTGAACAAGGTGGTGCAGTAACGAAATTTGAAGATAGAACATATGGGAGAGAACTTGCTGATTGTTCAAGATATTATCAAATAGCCTGCGGTGGGTTTGATACCGCCAACGGCGCAGGTGCTGGCACTTGGGGTGCAGGGACATCATTTCTTGTTGAAATGAGAAAGATTAAAAATGATGGTGGAAGGCCTCGTTGTGTAGATTCAAACATAGGTGGTACAGACAATAACAGTGGCCACCTTGGAACTTATGTAAATGGCTATAGCGCAACTACAATCAGTGATGTGCTTGTTCGTAATCACAGAGGATTTATATTGTCAAAGACGAAACCGACTTCAGATGGCGCATACTTTTCTACCTATGCATTCACCGCAGATTTTTAACATACATACTCTAAAGGAGTTATTATTTAGATGACATATAGTGCAATAAGACTTTCAGGTGCAGCGAATGATGGTAAGTCCGTCAAGCAAACCATAACACAAGACCTACATGGTTTTACTGCCGGTGATGTTATTAGATTTAACACAGGTATTGACGGAAATACCGCAGAATATGTAAAAGCACAAGCAGACTCTGCATTTAATGCAGAAGCAATTGGTGTTGTTGAATCGGTTGTGTCTGATTCAAGTGACTTTGTTATAGTTTATAGTGGTGAAATTGATATGGCCGAATTTGACATCACTTTAGGCCAGGAAGATGTATTTTTCCTTAGTCCAGACACAGCAGGATTATTAGACAAAGCCCCACCCTCAAGTGCAGGTGAAGTTATAAAACCAATCGTAACTCGATTAGGCGAATCTGGCTCACTCGGAACTAAAGGCCTCGTAACAAATTATATTGGTACTTCAATCGGTGGTAAATCTACCGTAAGTTTAGACAGTGTTCAGCCCATCGGACAAATTATTCCTTGGGCTAGTGGCGCCAATACAGAAGTTTTTGATGCCGAATTGCCTAATGGATGGAAACATTGCAATGGTGCAACACTTGATATAACAGAATACGACCAATTTTATAAGCACATTAGATGGAGAAGCAACAGTGATGGTACAGTTAATACACCCAAAGATGGTCATGGATTTCCAGACCCAAACGAAGGTTTATATGCAGGATGGGGCACAAGATTTGGATGGCAACAAGAAATTGTATTAGAAACAACTCTTGAGGGCATTACAACAGGTGATTGGATTTATCAAGGACAAGGACCTTTTGACAATGACAATCCTATTCCAATAGGAATTACATCAAGAGTGGTCGGCCAAGTATTAAATTATGATAATGTAACAAAAACTCTTACCGTTGATGTTCCTGCTGTCTATATTGGTGAAGATGATGTAGCAGGAACAGATGAAACATATTTGAACGCTCACATGAAAATGTTTGGTGATTGGGGCGTAACACTAGAAGGTACGCATCATGGTGCTACTATTGGTTGGATTGATGCTGATAATGACGCCGGTGGAGGTGTAGATTATAATTGGCAAAAATCTATTACTTCTTCAAAAATTACACATGTAAAACTTCCAGACCTTCGGGGTAGAGTTCCAATAGGTGCTGATGATGCATCCCCACCAGAAGGTGCCGCGGTAGTTGGTAGATATCATATGGGTTCTTATGGTGGTAAGGAAGAACATATTCTCAAAACTAGTGAAATGCCTGCTCATGTACATGAATTCCGTAACGCGTCCAATAATGACAGTATACTGTTGATGGACACCAGTACTTATCCCGGCAGCCAATTTGCCTCTGGTGCTGGGGGATATAATGGGATAAACGCAGATGAGGCTATTCAACCATTTGCCGGTGGAGATGCTCCACACACCAATATGCAACCGTGGTTGGCAGTAAACTATATCATTCGTGTTTCTACACTTGCACAGGCAGCACTTCTTGAAGATATTAGTGCTATAAAGATGCACGAACTCAAAGATGCCCATATTGATTATGAAACGCCTGCGGGGTCATCATTTGGAAATATGTTATTCTATGAACACGATGGTTCAACATATGGATGGTATGACCATCTTCCATTAGTAAGAAATCTTTCACCAAGCAGTAATGAAGATTTAGTTTTCTATACATCTCAATCCTCTGGTGATACTGGTGGAACAGAAAAGATGAGGCTTACACAGGCCGGACAACTTCATTTGTTGGATGGTATTTCTGCGGATGGTGGTGCAACATTTGGTGGGAAAGTAACGGTAGATGCTTTACACGCAAAAACCAATCCTATTGTAATTCAATTAAAATGGAGAGATATTGCCGGTGTGTTGTACTGCCACGCTCTTGGCAATTCGGATTTCCCAGGTGAAGAATATTATTATGGTAAATTAAATTATATACAAGGCGGAAATATGAAATATGGGGTATATGCCGAGAATGATGGAATTAGAGGTCTGGAATGGGATCAGGCCGTTTCATTTAATCTATACTTTCCTGAAGAAGAAAGATTCAAGGTGGATAATTATTCTGTACAACTTACTTGGGCTGGAGGAACTGAAAACGGAAATATTGTTGCTGCCAATAATATAGGTGCGGATTATAGGTTTAGTATTAATTTCAGCGACATCGATGGAGGTGGTTATTATCTTCCTTTCGGCGGCCCACAATCGGGAAATGATTCTGTGATGATAACGATATGGACAAAGGATGTATAACAAATGACAAATAGTGCAATAAATTTAGCAGGAATATTAGCACCTGCCCAATACAGAAACAAGATTATCAATGGTAACTTTGACATTTGGCAAAGAGGAATTACTTTTGGCACACATGATGACAGTCTTGTGTATGGACCTATTGCAGGTGGTAGTGGTGGAACAGGAAGCAATAGGCTTGCAAATATTGCCAATCCCGACACCATAAAAAATAATCCATATGTTTCTCCAATTGCACAAAGAGGTGGGGGCCAAGCAGATGGGGATACTATAAAAGACCAACCATATACAGCAGACCGTTGGCGGATAATGAATAGGTCTGGATGGAAAGGTCATGTAATACGAAAAGAATTTGATTGGAGTGATGTTGATGATTTACTTCCATCAGGTGCTTCACCCGCACGATATTATATGGAACATAGTGTGGAAGTAGAAGGCAACAATTCGAGTATGTCACAGAGAATTGAAGATGTTACTATATTCAATAATGAAAAAATCACAGTTTCTTTCTATGCTAGAAGCGTGGACCGGGCGGATTCTAATGTGAACACAATACGGGCTCATATCCTGGCATACACCAAATGTAATGGGTCGAATATTGACGATGGGGGGTGGTCAGATAGTCCAGATGGTTCTCCGTTGTGGGAGGTGCCCTCGAACTACCAACTCTACAACGATAATAGTGGCGAACTTCAAGTTCTTTCTGAGAATTGGCAAAAATATACTTATACATTTACAATTCCGCAGATGGCAGGAAAAACAGATGGAAATGGAAATCCTGTAACACCCGGCGAAGGCTTTTGGATTATTAATTTGAAACCAATGTCCTCTAGTGGGGATCCGTGGTTGGGTGCAGTTCACTATGCACAAGTGCAAGTAGAAAAACGAGATGACACGACAGAGTTTGAAGTTCTGCCACCCGGCATAGAATTGCAAAGATGTCAAAGATATTTTCAGAAGTCAATGGAACTTGATTTTGAGCCTGGTGCAATTGCCAGAAAAAATATAGGAGATGGTGGTGCTGGCACAACTCTGGGATATTATAATGATGCGGTCTCTGATGATGCTGTTGAGTGGTACACTACTGGGTCGAACTTTTTAAAAGATGATTACTACCATTGGGAATCGCCTGGTTGCCGTGGTATCAATTGGCACGGTCTAGGTATGGGCGGGAATCATGATATTATTTGTGAAATGAGAGATGTTCCAGAAGTTTTCATATTTGACCCCATTACTGGCGCCAGAGGGTGTTTAAGAGATACAGTTAAAAATGATCAAATAGAAACACTAGGTGGAGAGAAAAGAATTATACACCATATAAGAGGCATATCAAGTTCAGGATGGGCCCATATGGGAACTACTAGTGGCTCACATTCTCAAACAGATTCTCATTGTGTTGAAGGTTTTTATTACTGGACAGCAGATGCGGAATTATAAAAATATGATACATATAGTAACAAAGGAAACAGTATAAATGGCTGACTGGTCTGCAATTAGAATAAATAAACTCGCTGGAAGTGTTTTCACTATCAACGATGATATCATCCTTTATGTCGCGACTAGTGGCGATGATGTCAATGGTGATGGTTCATTTGGTAATCCTTATTATTCACCACATAGAGCATTAGAATATCTAAAAGATAAAATAATTGGTGCCACAGCGTCTGTTGAAATTAATTGTGCAGCCGGAATTTATAATTTCACAGAGAAAATATTTCCCACGCATGGCCAAGGCGAAAGAATCCGTATAATTGGTGCAGAACCAGAAGTATATAAAATTAGAGGATGTAGAGGATTTACAGCAGGCGTAAGTGGTGATTCAGACCCATATAAAGTTGGATGGTGTCATATGAAACTAATAACTTCTATTGATGACGGTGAAGGTGGAATGACAACAGAACATGGCCTAACAGCAGGAGATGTTGGAAAGTGGATGTTAATATTTCAAACAACACAAGAAACAAATCCAGACTATCCGATAGCACGAAAAAATTTCTTAGGTTCTTGGCAAGATAATAAAGCAAGAACTGGTCTACACGCTTGGGGAAATGGAAATGGTTCAACCGCTGGATTACAGTGGACAAAGATTATGGGCGCCAGTGAAATTGTAGGATTAACTGGTGAGGCCGCAAGGCTTGTGACTGATCCCGATACTGAAGGCGGAGAATCACACATCACCATCGAGAAACATGTTCGTTCTCAATGGTGGCAGATTAGAGAAATGGAGTCGAATCGCACGAACCCATCGTCCCGCGATGGTCATGAACGAAATGTTTATAATGATTGGGTAGAAGTTGCAAATGTTACTGCTAATCCTGCGCCCAATGCGCGAAAATTTACAGCAGGGGAAAACATCGCAGTTCTTGCAGAATACGGTGACACCTTAGGTCATACAGCAGACCCAGCATTTGTTCCTTCTACAGAAATGGAAATTGAAGGCAGAGTAATTCGTACCATTTTCAAATTTACTTCCACAGATAAAATGTTGGCAATTCAAGATGGCCATTCTCTTGGAAGTATTCAAAATATTATATTCAAAGCAGAGGATAATGGTGTAAAGGCCGGTGTTTTTCTTAGTGATAATTCAAGTTTGAATGATTTTGAAAGGGGTGCTGATGCTGAAAACATAACAAAAAATTGTGGTGTTGTTGGCGCCAATAGAGGATGGACTGTTCATAGTGGGTCTTCTTTATATGGTAAGAATTTAGTTGCAGCGACATCTTCGTTTGATACAGTTGCCTTCGGAGGGCAAGGATTTTTCACACAAGATACTGGTTCGTATATGGACTGTAGGCATTCTGTAGCACTTGGGTTTGAACATGGTTTTTATTCGAATCTGCAATCAGAACTAAGATGCGATTATTCACTCGCAGGCCATTGTAATCATTACCACGGATGGCTGGGATTTAAGAATAATTTTGATTTTTCGACAATACCTGTTCCTGGTTACATTTATCAAGAAAATGGACTCCACGGCGTAGAGTTTGTAGGGAAAATTACTCATAAAACCGAGCAAAATTATAGAGTAAATGTTGCGGCTATTACATATGGCCTCCCGAACCTAGACACCGGCTCGTACTGGTTATATATGAACGCAAATCAAGCAGAAGCAGAAAAAGGTGCCGATGGTGCTGGAAGTGTTGCTGTAAATCGTGATACCGATTTAATGGCCTCATACATACACCCAAGAGGTGTAGGATTTTATAGTTGGGGACAATCTACTACTTACGCTCCAAGTTGTATTGCAACAGGACTTGGTGGCCACGGCTTTGTTGTGGGCATGGACGGGCTTTGTGTCTGTAATAAGTCTGTGGCATCTGAAATTATGGGTAATGGGTATGATTCGGCCCGCGGTAAACTCAATGCAATTGATTCAGTAGCCAGTAGGACTAATCGTGGGTATTATCTTGCCGGCGCTGGTAATTATGTTCCTTATACTATGGCAGTAAATAATGTTAGTGATAATGTATTCGTAGTGACTGGCCACTCTGAAACAGCACATACGGAATCAGCAGAGGGATTTGATATGGCATTAATTACACATAAAACTTCTACCAATCATGGCCAGCAAATAGGAACTTTTTATCGAGGCACCAATGCTACGCATCGAGTATATAATTCTGCACAAACCAACAATACACCTTATGATGGTGGTGCCGACGGCGCGCGAGGGGATGGTGATTATAATGTAGGCCCCGCGCACAACAAACCCAATCGGTATCACGCCACCTTGGATGGCATGATTGACTTCACCCACGATGAGAACGATCTTGCATCTGTTGACGAACCAATAACCAACGCACTTGGTCATACAGATTTGGGAGGACAATAATAAATGTCTTTCAATAAAAATAAAACAAAAAGAGTTCATATCAATACTTTTGGATTTATTTCTTCTGAAGAAGTAGCACTGAATCACGACAACACCGAGGAACATCTACAAATTTTCAAAGATAGAAATGAAAAAATTGCACATGTTCCTTCATCTATGGCCTATAGTAATAAATTAATTTACAGAGAAACTCCTCATTCTTCTGGACCAGATGACATACAATCAGGAGTAATAAAGTACCGCGACCCAAGAACCGAATATGTTGCTACCATGACACAACCATATAGAGGTGTGTCTGGTGCTTCAGGTGGTGTAACAGTAGATGTTGGTTCTGGTTGTGGTAACTACAACTACAATGAAGAAATTGAACAGAATATGAATTATATTCAAACCTATAATAGTTCAATTTCTAAAGCACTTCACACAACGACAACAAATCAATTCGGAACATCATCTGCAATATTCGGTGGCGATGGTGGTGGTGGGACAGGTGGATATTTTGAAATACCTACCAGTGCTATTACAGGTGGCACAGGTGGAGAAGCAATAAACGAAAATGTCCGTATTCAATTTTGGATGAGATATAATTCTTTACCTTCTGGGGATGAAACAATTATAGCACGAAGAACTGGAACAGGCGCTGGTGGTGCATCGGATGCATTCAGATTCCATTTTGACCAATCTTCAAAAGCAATCAAATTTGATGTATCAGACTTTACGGATACAGGTTCTGGTTTTGCACATTCTCAAAACATTGCATCAGGAACAGGTGGTGCAAATGGTATTACATTAGACGAATGGCATTATTGTGCGATGACATATAAAACAGACAATGGTGCAGGGGCAGCAGAATGTAATTTGTTTTGGGACGGTGTTAGAACAAACCAAATTACTGTTGGACTAACAGGCGCGATGCTCACACCAAATCTTCCAATTACAATCGGTGCAGACAATGGTGGATTTTATCCATACTCAGGATATATGGACGAACTTCATATTCTTGCAGGACCAACATCAGCAAATATATTCGGTGGTGCATCTGGAGCAACCTTTGAAGTTCTTGATGGAGTTACTGCTCCGTGGGTTTCTGGTGGTCTAACAGGTGTAAGTGGTGAGGGTTCTGTGAATTATGATACTGTTGCCTTTATGAGTATGGATGGACCGAGTGGATGTAATGCATTTTCTATGCAAAGCAAAAATTACACATATGCAATTTGTTCTGGATGGGATAATAGTAATAAAACCTTATTCGTACGCGAAGTAGGCCTTTCTGGAGATGCAACAGGTGGTTTCAACACATATCAAGATGGTGGAACATTAGGAACAGGTGTAACACAAGGATATGTTGTCGGATATAATTCTGATGCACATTATTTTATTAGTTCCGTGGACAATATTCTTTCACTCCCATACAAGAAAGAAATAAAAAAATTATCATTGGATAATGCAAGTGAAATAATTATAGGAATTACATTAGAAGGCACTTCAGGTGCGGCCGGTGTATCAAATGATTTTCTAAATCTGTTCGGCATTACAGAAGGTTCTCCTGCCGATAGTGGGGGTACATTCGGACTTTCGGGTGGTTCTGGTGGTGAAAGTGGACCAGGCCAGCCACAAGGATATAGTGATGGATTTAGTTTTGTTCCCGATGCAAATAATCTTAATGAACTTTCATTGTTGGTAGAATATATAAATACTGGAAATTCTGGTCCCGGCGGCGGTGGAACTCCAGGCGAAGAATTCCAAATACCAGATGCTGATAATTACATTCATGTTTTTGCAGCCCAAGATGTTCTGAACTTATATGCAGATGTAATGGGATTTAGACAAGCCACACAGAATGATTTGAACTGGAAGAAACAATCTATTCAAGCCGCTGCTTCAGGATTTAATATTACTAACACAAATCTAGAGATATCAACATCATTTAGTAAAGGCACAAACGACCCCGGCAAAGGAAAGTAGCATATAACCTGTGAATTTGGAATTTGTTTATAATGTATCCACTGTTCGTTTAAACGGTGAAGTTTTTAGTATTGGTGATTTTCAGAAAATAGCACCAGAGTTCAAACCACCAAATAGTTTATCTAATATACACTATATTCCTAGCAAAAGACACACAAGAATAGAAAATGGTATTCCTAAAAATCATCCTATTGTGTGGGATGAAGGAGATTATTATATTTCAAGACTTAACGATTTGAAAATGTATATTTCTCATAAAAAAGCAACAACTCCTAAAGTTGAAATAATTTTAGAAACAGATAAAAATAAAATAGACCCCAACCACTCTTATGATATCAACCGAAAAAAAGAATATCCTGAGATTGAAGAATTGGTAGTTGCTCTTTGGGAACATATCGTAGAAGGCAGGAATCTTAAAGATTCTGAGATAGAAACACTAGAAAACATAAGAAGTGCTGTAAAAAACAGGTATCATAAGAAGTAATCCTTCCGAAAATTATACATATAGTAAGGAGAAATAACTACTAATGCGACCTATTACAAGACAAAACCTAAAAGATTATGCATTGAGAAAACTTGGGGCTCCTGTCACAGAAATCAATGTCGATGATGCACAGTTAGAAGATTGCATCGATGATGCATTGCAATACTTTGCAGAATATCACTTTGATGGAACAGAAAGAAGGTATTACAAATATGCCATTACACAAGAAGATTTAGACAGAGCAGACGGCGACCCCAATGGGGGTTATATTTTATTGGATGGTATTGATGCCAATATCATTTCAATCACAGGTCTATATCAATTTTCTACACTAAGTTCTAATATGTTTGATGTTCGATACCAAATGGCATTGAATGATTTTTATGGAATCCGTTCAGGAATGGGCAGCATCACCAATTATAGCATCACAAAACAAAATCTTGAATTGATTTCACAAATGTTAGACCCCACAAAAAATATGAGGTTTACAAGAGTAACCAATAAATTATACATCGATGCCAATTGGGGTGAAGATTTCGCAGTTGGTGAATATATTCTTTTTGAATGTTATTCTGCAATCGACCCAGAAACATACACAGAAATTTATGATAACATCCTTTTGAAAAGATATGTTACTGCATTGTTCAAAAAGCAATGGGGGCAAAATCTTTCTAAATTTGAAGGGATTCAATTGCCAGGTGGCGTTTCGTTCAACGGTGCAGTTATTATAGACCAAGCAATAGCAGACATAGAAAAGATAGAAGAAGAAGTTTCATTGCGTTATGAATTACCAATAGATTTCTTTACGGGCTAATAACATGTATTAATACATTTTATTTCCCCTAACACAGAGATTATAACCGCACATTGCAAATGTGTCAAGGAAAAAATATAAAGAATGTCAAAAAACCCATATTTTAATCACCAACAATCTGAAAAGAGTTTGGTAGAAGATTTAACCATTGAATCAATCAAAATTCACGGTTATGATATGGTGTATATTCCAAGAACACTAGTAGGCGAAGATACCATTTTCGGTGAAGATGCCATTTCTAAATTTACTGATGGTAATGTTATAGAAATGTATATTTCAAATGTGGATGGGTTTCAAGGAGAGGGAGATTTTATTTCTAAGTTTGGATTAGAGATAAGAGATTCTATTGATTTGGTCGTATCAAAGAAAAGATTCAACGAAGCATTACGATATAAAAGTGATATAATAAGACCAAGAGAAGGAGATTTGATTTATTTCCCACTTTCAAAGGGATTATTTGAAATCAAATTTGTAGAACACGAAAACCCATTCTATCAGTTGGGAAGTTTGTACACATATAAACTATCGTGTGAACTCTTTACTTACAGCCAAGAAACATTGGATACTGGATATAGTGATGTTGATGTAGTTGAAGATAATATGAATAAGTATGCTGTTGATTTGGTTCTTTCTGCTATAAAAGGTTCTGTTGAGGATTATGTTGCGGGTGAAACTGTATATCAAGTATTGGGTGCATCTGGAGATGGAATCACATTATCAAATGCAACATCTTATGCTACTGTAATGGATTGGACTCAAACAGGAACTACTGGTTCTATTAGAATTACTAATATTTCTGGAACATTCTCAACATCTGGCAGCAATACGGTTCGTGGTGCATCGTCTAATGCAGAATATACTATCGGTTCAACTTCAACTACAACAGTAATTGTTCCATCTGGAATGACAGGTGGTGCAGGCGGTGATAATGAAGATTTTGAATTTGAAGTAGATATGAATAATGTATTTGATTTGTCTGATATAGACCCATTCTCTGGTGGCTCATTCTTTACGGGAGGTAGTTGATGTTTGGTTCGGCCAATAGATTTTATCATTCTTCACTTCGCCGTTTAGTAATTGCTTTCGGTTCATTATTCAATGATGTACACATCGAACGAGTTGGTGACGATAAAGAGATTCGTGTTCCTGTAACATATGGACCAAAAGAAAAATTTCTTAGGCGACTTCAAGAAAATGCTTCTTTGGATGATGCAGATGTCGCATACACAACACCAATGATGTCTTTTGAAATTTCTTCAATTGCGTATGATGCAGGAAGAAAACGAAACACAATTGGAAAACGATTTATACGAGATGCCAGTGATGTTGACCAATTAAAATACAATTTCACTGAAGTTCCATACAATATAGATTTTACTCTTAGTGTTCTTGTTCGCCACTTTGAAGATGGATTACAAATTATAGAACAGATACTTCCGTACTTTTGTCCAGAATTTAATGTTACAATAAACATAAATGATATCAACCAAAAAGTAGATGTTCCAATTATGCTAAATGATGTAAATCTAGAAGAAGAATACGAAGGGGATTTTGAATCTAGAAGAACAATTATATTTACTTTGACATTTACTGCAAAAACTTATCTCTACGGTAAGATTAGAGATTCCAAACACATTAGAAGAACAGAAACAACTTTGTGGAACTTCGGTGAAAAAGATTGGACATATGGACCGACTGGCGCCACATCGGCTGGTGCTACTGGTGCATTATCATTAGTAGAAGTTGGTGTGACAGGAGCAACGGCACATATGTCCGATTATGATGATTATACAAATCTATATGTTTGGGGACATACAGGTGCAAATTTAGACAGTGATGGAGGCACATCATAATGAAGAAAAGAGTGGATGATAAAATTGCTGATGCATTAAATATCAGCATTTCAGAAAAAAGTGAAATAGAACCATTGAAAGAAACTGCTATAGAAAAACCAACAGAAGATAAAGAAAAAGATTATAGGTCTGTTCGTGGTAATTTACATTCCATCATTTCAAAAGGAAATGAAGCAATAGATGGTATACTTGAAGTTGCACACGAAGGTGATTCACCAAGAGCATACGAAGTTGCCGCACAGATGATAAAAACTGTGGCTGATTGCAATAAAGATTTACTAGAACTTCATAAAAAGATGAAAGACCTAAAAAAAGAAGAAACAAATTATACCACCACAAACAATTCACTATATGTGGGTTCTACAAAAGATTTACAGGAACTTGTAAATCAAACGAGAAGTGAATCTAAGAGAATTCGTAATGACATTATAGATGTTGAGATTATAGAAGATGACCAAAAAGAAATCTAACAGCAGTTATCTCGGAAATACAAATCTCAAGGCGGCTGGTGTAAAAGTTGATTTTACAAAAAAACAGGTAGAGGAATATCTAAAGTGTTCTAAAGACCCTGTTTACTTTATTAAAAAATACATCAAAATTGTTTCTCTTGATGAAGGACTTGTTCCTTTTGATATGTGGGACTTTCAAGAAGATATTATAGAAAAGGTTCACAATAATCGTTTTGTGATTGCTAAACTACCAAGACAGACAGGAAAATCTACAACAATGATTTCCTATCTGTTGCATTATGTTTTATTCAATCAGGATGTAAATGTTGCTATTCTTGCAAACAAACTTGCAACAGCAAGGGAATTACTTCATAGATTACAACTTGCATACGAATATCTTCCAAAATGGATGCAACAAGGCATCGTGGAATGGAACAAAGGTTCTATTGAATTAGAAAATGGTTCAAAGATACTTGCATCTGCAACTTCATCCAGTGCAGTTCGTGGTGGTTCATTCAATATGATTTTCCTTGATGAATTCGCATATGTGCCACATGGGATTGCTGAAGAATTCTTCAGTTCAGTTTATCCAACAATATCTTCAGGACAAACTACAAAAGTTCTTATGGTTTCTACACCCAAAGGACTGAATATGTTTTATCGTTTCTGGGTGGATGCTACAGAAGGACGAAATGAATATGTACCAATCGAAGTACATTGGAGTCAAGTTCCCGGCCGTGACGAAGAATGGAAAAATCAAACAATTGCTAATACTTCTGAGGACCAATTTCAGACAGAATTTGAATGTGACTTTATTGGTTCAAGTGCTACACTAATATCCACACATAAATTGAAATGTTTGGCATATAAAACTCCACTTCAAAAAAATGATGATGGATTGAGCATATACCAAGAACCAAAGAAGGATAATTTTTATTGTGTTATCGTGGATACCGCAAGAGGGCAGGGAAAAGATTATAGTGCATTTGTGGTTATTGATATGACGAAAACTCCATATAAAGTAGTGGCTACTTATCGAAATAATGAAATTTCTCCTATGGTATATCCAACAGTTATAAATGCTGTAGCAAGAAAATATAATGATGCTTTTGTTTTCGTTGAAATCAATGATATTGGTGGACAGGTTTCTGATATATTACATGCCGATTTAGAATATGATAATATGCTAATGACTGTTGTTAAAGGAAGAAAAGGACAGGTTTTGAGTTCTGGTTTTGGCAAAGGAAGCCAATTAGGAATAAGAACAACAAGTGTTACTAAAAGAATAGGGTGTTCTACAATAAAGAGTTTGATTGAAGAAGATAAAATCATAATAGAAGATATCGATATAATAAACGAATTGACTACCTTTGTGGCAAAAAGAAATTCATATGAAGCAGATGATGGCCACAATGACGATTTAGCGATGTGTTTGGTAATATTCGGGTGGATGACTACTCAACCATATTTTGGTGAATTGATGAATATAGATATTAGAAAAGATTTATATGGTGAAAAAATTAAACAAGCAGAAGATGATATGTTGCCATTCGGCTTTATAGATAGTGGTCACGAAGAATCATATGAAATTGACGATACGGGTCAAGCATGGTTCACAGCGGAGTAGAAATGAAGGATTTTATATATAATCTTAGACATACAAAAGTAAAGATAGCACTAATAGTCGCTATAATATAAGTAAAATGACTCATTTCAGGATTTCAAAGGAGAAATAATATGGGATTTCAAGTTAGTCCGGGTGTAAATGTAACAGAAAAGGATTTAACCAATGTCATACCCGCAGTCGCGACAACAACTGCTGGTATAGCAGGTACTTTTCGTTGGGGCCCTGTTGGTAAAAGAATAACAGTTGATAGCGAAAATAATTTAGCAGATATATTTTGGAAACCAGATACATCAGACAGTTCAGCATATTTTCATACAGCAGCCAACTATCTAGGTTATGGTAATAATCTTGAAGTGGTTCGTGTCGCAGAAACAAATGCATATAATGCATCAGACGATGGTGCAACTAGTCAAGTAAAAGATAAAACAGATTTCGATGATGGCATTCCAGCGGCGTTTGTCGCCACACAATGGATTGCAAGATATCCTGGCGCACTAGGAAATAGTTTGCAAGTACAAGTATTTGATGGCGACGGCAAGGTAATTTCAGGAGCAACAGCAGGTGCTGGATATACTGGCGCCGCAGGTTCACGAACCCTTTACGACCCAGCACCTCTTGGTGGCACAGCGGGTCAAACTATTTTAGCAGGTGATGATGCAATCGTTGTCGTCAACGGCCTTTCTGATGACATCTCTAAGGGTGATACACTTCGATTCTCTGGTGGACAAGATAGAACAGTTAGAACTGGTTTAACAAGTGGTTTTACTGGTGCAATTTTATTCAACCCAGTTCTTGAAGCAGGCCTTGATTTAGGACACACCTTTGATGTTATCAGTAAACACAGTATTCAAACTCTAAGTGGACCAGCAACAACAACACAATGGGGACAAGACCTTGGTATATCTGGTGATGAACTTCATATTTTAGTAATAGATGAAGATGGAGATTGGACAGGAGTTTCTGGTGAAGTTCTAGAACGATTTGAAAACCTTTCATTCGCAGGAAACGCTAAAAACGAAAATGGTGCAAATAATTATTACAAAGATGTAATCAACGAACAATCTGCATATGTTTATGCGTATGTAGGAATAACACTAGCAGGCGCAGGAAGTTCGGCAGCAGGTGATAATGTAGTTTCAGGAAATACATTCGGAGATTGTGCAACATTCTCTTGGAGTCTTACTGGCGGTGCCGATGGTGGCTCAGCCGCAAACGAAGCATTATTGTTCACTCAGGGATATAATGAGTGGGAAGACCCAGAAACAGTAGATGTATCATTACTTCTTGGTGGACCAGCAGAAGGTACAGTAAGTAGACTTTTGGTAGACATTTGCGATAGACGAAAAGATTGCGTTGCATTCCTTTCACCGCCAAAGACAGCGGTTGTAAATAAGACTGCTACTCAAGCACAAGGTAATATTCGAGATTATCGACTAGGACTAAATGCACAAAACGGAACACAAAACTATGTAAGCAACAACTTGAATGTATCGAGTTCCTACGCAATGTTAGACAGTGGTTGGAAGTATCAATACGACAAGTATAATGACAGGTACATGTATGTTCCACTAAACGGAGATATCGCAGGACTATGCACCAGAACGGAACAAAATTTCGATGCTTGGTGGCCACCTGCCGGTTTCAATCGTGGACAAATTCGTGGTGTTGTACGATTAGCGCACAATCCAAGAAAAGCACACCGAGATAATCTTTATAAAGACCAAATCAACCCAGTGGTTTCATTCCCTGGCGAAGGCGTGGTTCTTTTTGGTGACAAAACAATGCAAGCAAAACCAAGTGCATTCGATAGAATCAATGTAAGACGACTTTTCATTGTTCTTGAAAAAGCAATTGCAACTGCTGCCAAATATCAACTCTTTGAACTCAACGACCAATTTACTCGTTCACAATTCAAGAGTATGATTGTTCCGTTCCTAAGAGATATTCAATCTCGTAGAGGAATCACTGACTTTATGGTAGTTTGTGATGACACAAACAATCCCGGCAGCGTAGTCGATAGAAATGAATTTGTTGCAGACATTTATGTCAAACCAACTCGTTCAATCAACTTCATTCAGTTGAACTTCATTGCAACCAGAACTGGTGTAGATTTCAGTGAAGTTGTAGGAGCATAAAATAATATAGGGAATATATGCCTTTTTCTAAAAGAAAATCCCTATATAATAATAGAAAGTAATTTTGTTTACACACTAAGGAGAAACAAAGATGAACATTGATAAATTTGCCAGTAACTTTCACGGAGGTGGTATTAGACCTCACCTTTTCCAAGTTTCTGGTTCAATCGGCGCCGACAACACAAAAAGAGAAACTCAGAGTTTTCATATCAAGTCCGCCAATTTACCAGCATCCACTTTAGGGAAAATTGAAGTTCCTTATCGCGGAAGAAAAATCCCAATTCCGGGAGATCGGTCATTCGCAGAATGGACTATTACTGTATTGTGCCGAGGAGACCTAGCACTAAGAGATTCATTTGAAAAATGGTCAAATGACATAAATGAACATGTAGATAATGTATCTGGTTTGGGTAACAGTCCAGACCATCAACCTCTTGGAAATAATAGTAATTTTGCTAATCCAGACGTTTTCAAAGATTGGCAAGTTTCACAACTAGACAGGGGTGGAAATGTTCTAAAAGAATATACTTTTTATGGTTGCTGGCCTTCAGAAATAGCAGCGATTGAAGTAAATGCAGAGACCGTGGACTCAGTTGCAGAATTTGGTGTAACACTACAATATTCATATTGGACAACAGAAGGTATCAATTTCAGACATCCAAAACACAAAAAAGCAATGGGTTAATTTCACAAACGAATTTTATATAATGAGGAAATAGAACATGCCGATAGAATTATTTGGTTTTTCAATAGGTAAAAAGGGAAAAACTTCTCCCAATACAAATCCCACAGAATCAGGCGGAAATGCAAAATCTTTTGTACCGCCTGATTTTGATGATGGCGCCATCACAATTACCCCCAGTGGTGCAGGATTTTATGGAACATATCTAGACATTGAAGGTGCAATAAGAAACGATATTGAGTTAATCAATAGATATCGTGATATGTCCCTCAGTCCAGAATGTGAAATAGCAGTTGATGACATCGTAAACGAATCCATCGTATATGACAACAGTAAAAGACCTGTTGAAATAAATTTAGACGAAGTGGATTATGCTGATTCAATTAAAACTAAAATTGCAAATGAATTTGATAATGTTCTTCAACTTTTAGATTTTGGAAACAAGGGTTACGAAATTTATAGAAAATGGTATATCGATAGTAGATTATATTACCATATCATATTAGACGAAAATTCTAAGAAGGGTATACAAGAACTTAGACCTATCGATTCTACACAAATAAGAAAAATCAGAAATGTAAAGAAAAAATCTATGCAAAGGGGTTCATCTACAGTAGATATAGTTGACGGTGTAGAAGAATTTTATGTGTATTACGATGCCTTTGAACAGAAACCAATGCCAGAAGAAGGAATAAAGGTAGCACTTGATTCGGTTTGTTATATTCATTCAGGATTATATGACCGGTCAGGAAAAAGAGTTGTAGGATATCTACAAAAAGCAATAAAACCACTCAATCAACTTAGAATGATTGAAGATGCAGTTGTAATTTATAGAATTTCTCGCGCACCTGAACGAAGAATATTCTATATTGATGTTGGTAATCTACCAAAGAATAAAGCAGAACAATATCTCAAAGACATTATGAACCGATACCGCAATAAATTGGTTTATGATGCCAGTACAGGTGAGATACGAGATGACAAAAAACATATGTCAATGCTTGAAGATTACTGGCTTCCCCGCCGCGAAGGTGGCCGTGGAACAGAGATTGCAACACTTGACGGTGGACAAAATCTTGGTGAAATGGAAGATGTCGAATACTTCAAGAAACAATTATATAAATCATTGAATATTCCTGTTAGCCGATTAGAAGCAGATAATGGTTTCAATATGGGCAGGGCTGCCGAAATAACTAGGGACGAAGTAAAATTTTCAAAATTTATCTATCGACTTAGAAAGAAATTTTCTGAATTATTTATAAATCTATTACGAGTTCAGTTGGTGCTAAAGGGTATTATTACAGAGGAGGATTGGGATAAAATCAAACAACATATTGATTTTAACTATAAAGCCGATTCATTTTATGCCGAATTGAAAGAAGCAGAGATTTTAAAAGAACGAATGGATGTCTTGAATGTTATGGATGAATATATAGGCCGATACTACTCTATTGATTATGTACGAAAAAATATACTCAAACAGGATGAACAAGAGATTAAAGAAATAGACAAACAGATTGCTGCCGAAAAGAAAACAGGCGCAATCAACCCAGATGACGAAGAACCAAACAGTAATTATTAAATAAACATTAGGAGAAAATGAGATGAACCCCGTAAAAAAGATGATTGGCTCGATATTGAATAAAAATGTAAGCGAGTTTCAAACTGAATTTGACAGTGCGGTAAAAGACCGTATAGCAGTTAAAGTTGACGATATGAAGGGTGGAATCTCAAATACATTAATTTCTCCAGTACATAACACACCACAAGATGAAAAAGAAGCACAGGCCTCAAACGAATCTGTATTAAAATTAGTAAACTCTTTACGATTTGTAACAGAAAATAATGATGCTGTTGTGTTAGAACTTCTAAACGGTGAAGAAGTAGACCTCATACCAGAAGATGCCAATAAAATCAATAATGTTCATGATATGTTGACGACAGAAAATCAAGAAGTGTTTAGAAATAAATTGATGCAAGATGCAGAATCATTCAAATCAATGGTTTCTTTTGCTTGCGAAAAAGCAGGATAATAAAAATGGAACAAGAAAATATAATTAAATCTGTAATGGATGGTGACTTCATTTCTGCCAGAAAAGAAACAAAAAATACACTTTATAGAAAAGCGGCTGAGCAAATGGATGCAGTAAAAGCAGAAATATCTGCAAATTACGCACAAAGGCCAGCACATTCAGAAAATGATAATCATCAAGAAGGGGAATAGATGAAATTAATTACAGAAACAACAGAAAATATTCGATATATTACCGAAGATAAAGAAGATGGTAAAAAAAGCCACTTTATTGAAGGTATTTTTATGCAAGCAGAAACAAAGAATCGTAATGGTCGAGTATACCCAAAATCAATTCTTATGAAAGAAGTAAAACGATATGCTAAAGAATATGTAAAAGGCAATCGTGCTATGGGTGAATTAGGACATCCCGAAGGGCCAAGTCTAAATTTGGAACGAGTATCTCATATCATTCACGAACTAAAAGAAGATGGTAATAATGTTTGGGGTAGAGCAAAAGTTTTAGACACACCCTACGGTAACATTGTAAAGAATCTAATGGATGAAGGCGCCAAATTAGGTGTATCTTCAAGAGGAATGGGTTCTTTAAAGCAAAAAAACGGTGTAAATGAAGTACAAGAAGATTTTATGCTTGCGGCAGTTGATATTGTTGCAGACCCATCAGCACCCGATGCCTATGTAAATGGCATAATGGAAGGAAAAGAATGGGTATGGGAAAATGGATGTTTGAAAGAACATGAAATTGCAGAATATGAAAGAATTATAAAAACGGCTTCTTCTAGAGAACTAGAAGAAAAATCATTAAGTGTATTTGCTGACTTTTTATCCAAATTGAATGGATATAAGTAAGTGAAAATGTATTTAAATATACATAAAGAAGTAAATAGGTTATAAAACCACAAACTAGTTTGAAAGAAATAGGAGATAACTAATGGATTACAAAGACCCCATCAGTGCGGCAAAAGACATCCTTAATAAAGATTTGTTAGAAGAAATTAATACAGATGAAACTGTTGAAACAGATGATTCATTAGTAGTTGAAGATGCTGAAGAAGAAACAAACGAAGCATCAGAAACACCAACTCTAGACATTAAATCTATCGAGGATACAAAACTATATGATGACGGCACAGGCAAAGGTGCTAAGGTCGGTACGGACAAGGGAACAGAAGGCAAAGACAAAAAGAACAAGAAAAGCATCGAAAATAAAGCAAAAGGCAAGGGCGATGCACCTGTTCCTGCAAAGGAACATCTTGAAGTTCTTTTTGCTACTTCATCTGAGGACCTTTCAGAAGATTTTAAGGAAGCCGCAACAACCATCTTTGAGGCAGCAATAGCAGAAAGAGTTAGTGTTATTGAAGAAGAACTCAAAGAAAATCACGATAAAGTTATTGCAGAACATACAAAAGAAATCACAGACCATCTAACTGAGCGTCTAGATGATTATCTCAATTATGTTGTAGAAGAATGGATGAAAGAAAACGAATTAGCAGTAGAAAACGGAATCCGTTCAGATATTGCTGAATCCTTCATTACAGGACTCAAGGAATTGTTTGAAAATAATAGTATTACAATTCCAGATGAAAACTATGAACTCTTAGAGGGTGTAGTTGAAAAAGCAGAAGAACTTGAAAAACAACTTAATACTGAAATTGAAACCAATATGGAACTAAAGAAAGAAATCTCAGAAAGCCAATGCAGTAATATCTTTCACGAAGTTTCTAACGGATTGGTTGACACAGAAGTAGAAAAACTTCGTAAACTTTCTGAAGGAATCGAATTTGAAGATTCAGAACAATATAAAGAAAAGTTGACCATCATAAAAGAAAGTTATTTTGGTGAAAGCACAACGGCTACATCATCAGAAGAACCAGATACTACACCAACGGATGAAACATATCCAACAGCCAGTAAAAATACTGTAATGGACAGATATGTCAAATCAATCAAAGACAGCGTAAAAGACTAATACCGTAAGTTACGGATATTATACATAAAACTAGAAATTAGAATTCAAATATTCATTTATAGGACTTTAAAGGAGAGATTCAATGGATACAAATTTAGCAAATGTTGACCAACTACGGGAAAAATGGAATCCTGTACTCAGTCACGAAGATATGCCAGACATTCAAGATTCATATCGTAAGAATGTTACGGCAATTTTATTGGAAAATCAGGAAAACGCAATTCGCGAACAACATCTGCATGAAGCAGTACCCGCCAACGCGGCAGGTGGCGGTCTTGGTCTTGATACAGCAAACAGCAACGACTACATGCAGGGATTTGACCCAATTCTTATCTCTCTTGTTCGTAGAGCAATGCCAAACCTAATTGCATATGATGTTGCCGGTGTGCAACCAATGACAGGTCCTACTGGACTTATCTTTGCACTCAAGAGCAGATACAATACGCAAGACGGCGATGAAGCACTTCATAACGAAGCACGACTCAGATACGGTGCTACAAGTAGTGCTGGCCCAACTTCAGCAAGTGCTGGCGGTGACCCACTATTCAATGACTATGGTGTTTCAGGTGCTGGTGGTACTCTTGGATACGAAGTAAACGGTGGTATGTCAAGAAGTGGCGCAGAAAGCCTCGGCCAATCAGGTACATTGTTCAACGAAATGGCATTCAGTGTAGAACGAACATCGGTTGAAGCAAAGACCCGTGCCCTCAAAGCAGAATACACAACTGAACTCGCTCAAGACTTGAAAGCAGTTCACGGACTTGATGCAGAAACAGAACTTGCTAACATTCTTAGCACTGAAATTCTTTCAGAAATCAACCGAGAAGTCATCCGTACAATTTACTACGGTGCAGTTCTTGGCGCACAACATGATGACCTCAGAGGTGGTGCCGCAGGCAGCACTTACGGTATTACAGGAGGTGGCGCAGGTGGTTCGACTGGCTGTGGCGGTATATACGACTGTCAGTATGATTCTGACGGACGATGGAGTGCAGAACGATGGCGTGGTCTTCTCTATCAACTAGAACGAGAAGCAAACATGATTTCTAAAACAACACGCCGTGGTAAAGGTAACTTCGTTATCTGCTCCGCAGATGTTGCATCCGCACTCGCAATGAGTGGTTTCCTACAACTATCGCCAGGAATCAACACATCCTTGGCTGTAGATGACACAGGTAACACTTTTGCAGGTTTACTAAACGGTAAGATGAAAGTATACATCGACCCATACAGTGGTCCTGGTATCAATGCAACTGCAAGCAACTATGCTTGTGTTGGATATCGTGGTTCTTCACCTTACGATGCTGGTATGTTCTACTGCCCATATGTTCCATTACAAATGGTTCGTGCGGTTGGTGAAAATACATTCCAACCTAAGATTGGTTTCAAAACTCGTTACGGAATGGTAAACAACCCATTCGTAGATGGTAGTTCTGACCCATTGGCTGCGGCATCACTCCGCAGGAATCAATACTACAGAATCTTCCGTATTGATAACCTTCACGGTTTAGGTAGTTGAGAATAGAACTCTAAATAGTCCTTTCTAGAAAGGGAGTCCTTCGGGACTCCCTTTTTTATTTGATATACATACTGTATAGGAGAACATTATATGGGCGACACAGGACCAGCATATTCATATTTACCAGGCATAGGAAAATTTCTTGGGGAAACTGCTTTAGATAGGCAACCCACCAACACAAATTTTCTACTTCCCACTTCTTTTAGATTTGATTTGAAAAGAATACCTTCTGTTGTTTTCTTTTGCCAAAGTGTAAACCTTCCCTCTTTAACATTGGGTGAAATTTCACAACCTACAAGATTTTCCCTTCCAGTAAAACGGTCGGGCGATACTTTTGAATTCGAAGATTTGACAGTAAATTTTATTGTTGACGAAGAAATGAAATCTTGGCTAGAAATTTATAATTGGATGTCTACCATTACAAATTTGGAAGATTTTGACACATATAATGCCGCAGGTCATGGCGACCCGCCTAACGAAATGAATCATTATTCTGATGCAGTTCTAATCATAACAAATAGTGCCAAAAATCCACTTCTAGAAGTAAATTTCAAAGGGTGTTTTCCAAAATCTTTATCTGCAATAGAATTTGACAGTAAAACTACTGACAATGAACCACTTGTGGCAACTGTTACATTTGGCTATACATCATACAAAGTAGAGGCCCTTTAAAAATACAACTTGACTTTTTTGTTTTTTGTAGTATACTAGTAGTATTATACACAAAGGTATATTATGACATTAGATGAAATAAAAAAAATGATTGCGGAAGATGTGGCCATAGACGATACTGAATTGGATATAGAATCGTTAAAAATCCCACAACTTCATAACAAATATCTCAATTTATATACAGATGAAAAATTAATACTTGGCAAGGCCATATCAGATTATAACATTCTTCTAAGAAAAAAATGGGAGTATTATACTGGCAAACTAGACAGAGAAGAACTAGAGGAATTGGGATGGTTGCCATTTCAACATAAAATTCTAAAACCAGATATTGAAAAATATCTAGAATCTGATGCCGAATTAATTCAGAAACAACATTTGAAATTATATCAAGAAGAAAAAGTAAAGTATTTAGATGCCATTATAAAAAACCTAAACACTAGGCATTGGAAAATTAGAAACGCAATAGAGTGGAGAAAATTTGTAAGTGGCGTATAACCCCAACACAGATGCAATGAATGAGATATATCTTTCTAGAGCATACAAATATGCGGCATCAAAAAGTTATGACCCGTCTACACAAAATGCTGCCATTCTTTGGCATCCAATTGTAGGAATTGTAGTACAGGCAGCAAATGGTATTCCAGAAAAACTGACAACATCAGAAGATATTTGGCAGAGTGAAGATAAATATTTGTATGTCGAACACGCAGAAAGAAATGTCATATACAAAGCAGCCAATAGAGGTATAGTAACAGAGGGACTTACAATGTATTGCCCTTGGATTTGTTGTGCCGATTGTGCAAGAGCAATTATTCAAGCAGGAATTATACGAGTCATAGGTCATAAAAACATTATAGATATGACGCCAGATAGATGGAAGAAGTCTTGCGATGTAGGAATACAAATGCTAAAAGATGCAGGAATACAATGTGGTTTTTGGGAAGGGAAAGCCTGCAAAGATGCCACGCAAATTAGATTCAACGGAGAATTGATATCGCCATAACAGATGACATAATTGTATCTTTCAAAGATGATGTTCATATGAATGTATCATGTGACCGTGGCATTGCAAAGGAAATATCTGAATATTTCACATTTGAAGTTCCTGGCCACAAATATATGGCGTCATATAGGTCAAAGTTTTGGGATGGAACAATCAAACTATACAATATGTACGACCAAAGTTTGTATAGAGGATTGATGGACTATTTGACACAGTTTGCTGTTGACAGAAAATACACAATCAAAATCCCCGATACTCCATCAGAAAAACATTCCAAAGAATCTGTCGAAAAATATATGGCCGAATATATCCAACCACACGCAATGGGAAAAGATATAAAGGCGTTTCCACACCAAGTAGATGCAATAATGCAAGCACTAAACAAAAAGAGGTGTTTACTGTTATCGCCAACAGGTTCAGGAAAATCTTTGATTATATATTCATTGATGAGATATTATATCGATAAGATACCAAAGGATAAAAAGATTCTATTGGTAGTTCCTACAGTGGCATTGGTATCTCAGATGCGTTCAGATTTTATTGATTATTCCAAGAAAAATAAGTGGAAAGTCGATTCCAATTGTCATTGTTTATACGCAGGGCAGGGGAAAGAAACTGATAAAAAAGTAACGATATCAACTTGGCAAAGCATATACAAGATGCCTGATAAGTTCTTCAAGGACTTTTATGTTATATTCGGGGATGAGTGTCACTTATTCAAATCTAAGTCCTTAACATCGATTATGACGAAACTGAGGGACTGCCCGTACAGGGTCGGCACCACTGGAACATTAGACGATGTTCAAATTAATAAGTTAGTAATTCAGGGATTATTTGGTTCGGTGTATAAAGTGACAACCACAACAGAACTTATTGAACAGAATATGCTTTCTAATTTAAAAATCAATTGTATATTGTTAGAATATTCTGATGCAGAGAAAAAAGAGGTACGGAGAGCAAAATACCAAGAAGAAATGGATTGGCTAGTAAAAAACGATAAAAGAAATAATTTTATTACAGATTTATCTCTTACCCTCAAAGGAAATACACTAGTGCTGTTTCAGTTTGTCGAGAAACACGGAAAAATACTATATACTAATATAGAAAGTAAAACAAAAAACAATAGAAAAGTATTTTTTGTATATGGTGGAACTGATGTTGATGTTAGAGAAGAAATTAGACATATTGTTGAAAAAGAGGATAATGCCATTATCATTGCATCTTATGGAACTTTTAGTACAGGCATTTCTATCAGAAATCTACACAATATTATTTTCGCTTCACCCTCAAAAAGCAGAATTAGAATATTACAATCTATCGGTAGACAATTACGAAAATCGGAACAGAAAGTAATGGCAAATCTTTATGATATTGGAGATAATCTTGCGTGGAAATCGTGGAAGAACCACACATTTAGACATTTCGCAGAAAGATTAAAAATATACAACTCCGAAAAATTTGAATATAAAACAGACAGAATAAAACTATAGGGGATAAAGATGAGCAAATATCAAATATTAAAACTAAGAAGTGGTGAAGATGTAATCACAAAAATAGTAGGAAAGTCAAAAGATAAATATACTTTAGACCGACCAATGCAATTGAAAGTTTCATCTTATATAGACCCAGTGAGTGAAGAAAGAAAAGATGTAATGCTGATGAGAGATTGGTTGCAAAACACCAACCAAATAAATGTGGACATTCCAGTAGATTGGGTAGCAACAATTCTTGAGCCAGATGCTGAAACTGTTGAATCTTATGATGAAGCAAAGAATAAAGAAGATACAATGGCAACTCAAGATGAAATTGATGAAGAAAATATAGAAGATTTTATTGAATCACAAAATATTCTTGTTACAATAGCAATACCACCGATGATATTCTTTCATATGTTAGCACAAGGATTAGTTGGAAAAGACGGGCTTAAAGGAATGAGCGATTATAAAGATTGGTCGCCAAATATTGATGATTATTTAGACGATGATGAGGAATAGATTATGGCTGGCAAGAAAAAGAAAAAGAAAACAACCAACAACTATATCGATAATGAAGAATTTTTCAAAGCAATGTGTGAATGGAAAATTTTAGTAAACGATGCAACAGAATCAGGTGAAACAGTACCACCTGTGACTAATTATATTGGTGAGTGTTTTTATAAAATATCTGAACACCTTTCATATAGACCAAATTTTATCAATTATCCATTTAGAGATGAAATGGTTGGAGATGGAATCGAAAATTGTCTAATGTATTGCCATAATTTCAATCCAGAAAAATCAAAAAATCCATTTTCATATTTTACTCAAATCATATATTATGCATTTTTGAGAAGAATACAAAAAGAGAAAAAACAAAATTATATAAAGTATAAATTGGTAGAAGCCAATGATACCGAAGGAAATATTCCAAGATGGTATTCAGACACTTATGCCGACCATAAAGATTCTGCAATGAGAAATCCGTATGCAGATATGTTCGGCCTGTCACAATGCGATATTGAGAAATTTTCCCCAAAACCAAAAAAGAAAAAAAACAAACAAGCAGAAATTGATAATATTTTACAGGATGATGATATAAGTGAAGATAGCAATAATAAATGACACCCACTGGTCTGCCAGAGGTGACTCACAATTATTTTTTGATTATTTTATGAAGTTTTTTGATGATGTGTTTTTCCCACATCTAAAAGAACATAACATAAAAACAATTATACACGCAGGAGATTTAATGGACAGGCGTAAGTTTGTCAATTTTAATATTCTGAACCAAATTAGAACTAGATTTATGGACAAACTTCGTGATGAAGGTATAAAAATGCATTGCATTTTAGGCAACCACGATGTTTATTATAGAAATACAAATTCTGTTAATTCTTTACGAGAATTATTTTCTGATGATATAATCATTTACGAAAAACCTACTGTGGTAGATTTTGACGGCCTAAACATAGCATTATTGCCTTGGGTGAATAAAGAAAACTATGATGAATCTATAAACTTTATAAAAACCGCAGGTGCGCCAATTCTGGTCGGACATCTTGAATTGAGTGGATATGATGTGATGAGAGGAATTAAACATGAAGGCGGAATGGATGCAAAGTTGTTTGAACGATACGAGCAGGTATTGACTGGCCATTTTCATTGCCGGCAAAAACACGACAACATTTATTATATGGGAACACAATACCAAATAACATTTGCTGATTTGAAAGAACAAAAAGGTTTTCATGTTTTTGATACAGAATATAGAGAACTTGAATTTATTCCAAACCCACATAAAATGTTTCATTCTATATCGTATAATGATGAAACAGGCCCAATTGATATTGAACAATTTAATTGCAAGCACCTCAAAGATTCGTATGTTAAACTATTTGTAGAACACAAAAAGTATCCATATTCGTTTGAGAGGTTTATGGATAAGTTGTATGATTGCGGAGTAATAAAAATTACTGTTGTTGAAGAAGTCATAAATTCAGAATGGACAAAAGAAGAAATGGTAGATTTGTCCCAAGATACGGTAACTCTTATCAACAATGAAATTGATTCTCTTGAAGAAGTCAAAGATAAAGAACGAATGAAACGACTTATCAAAGACATTTATATGGAGAGTTTGTCTTTGTGATATACAATATTGACTGTATAGATTTTATGAAGAATTGTAAGAGTAAAGTTAATTTGGTTCTTACAAGTCCACCTTATAATATGACCAAACGACCAGGCGGCGA
>Ga0208299_1000719_pt1 | contig 28652 bp, 47 predicted proteins | sample 15_taG_FD_184089 | JGI IMG/M metagenome (GOLD analysis project Ga0208299, IMG submission 184089) | Marine viral communities from the Subarctic Pacific Ocean - 15_ETSP_OMZ_AT15312 metaG (SPAdes) (version 2) | ecosystem: Environmental > Aquatic > Marine > Oceanic | place: Pacific Ocean | collected...
AGAGCCATTCAGCAACTACAGGAAGCCTCACAGCAGGTTATTCGTGCTAAGGAGCGTGAGGTTGGAACGGATGCTATTATAGATGCGTATAAAATTACACTTCAGATGCTAGCACAGAACTTCTCCAAGGTTATCCCTATTCGTAGGTTCGCTGAGGATGGTTCCGGATATGAGTTTAATCATATTGCTCCCTACGATATTGACCCTGATATGGACTTTAGATACATACCGGGCTCCTCTCTACCGGAGTCAAGAGCATCCAGATTCGACCAAGCTATCGACCTAGTTCAGATGGGCTTGATAGACCAAGAGCAATTCTGGAGATGGACTCAGAAGGATATATCAAAAGAAATTCTAGAGGGGCTTATACAGCAGAAACAAGCCCAGATGCAACAAATGCAAGATGAGATGGATGTGATGCAGAACTCAACCAATGAGGATGAGATAATGGATGCTATCCTAAGACAAAGAGAGGGGAGTGGAATTGGCCAAGAAACAGACGCAAACGCCCAAAACCCTAAGCCAGTGGTGCAGTAGGAACGGGTACCCCGGTGTAACTGAGGAGTGTATCCTCTCAGCCTTTGGGTCTAATATCCCCGAGGTTCAGAAATTAGCTAAGAACGAGAAACTTAAAGGAATTGCAAGTGGCGGAAAAAAAGAAAAACTCTACGGGCGAAAGTAAGCAACGCTCAGTAAGAAATATTGCTAAGGCAGGTTTTGTTGGTCCTCACCCTAGAGGACAATATATGAGGTATGGTGATTATAATCCCTCAGAAGTGCACGAGGGCACTGCAACCTACAGAGGAAGCACCCTTCCAGATAGCTCTGTAACAAACAGAAATATGTTTGCCAGATACGTTAGGCGTGGGGATGGTGGGTCTAATCGCAAGGGGTTTATTTTAAACGGTAAGCTATATAAATTCACGGGTAGTGCTTCAAGTGATGCCCATGTACCGGTTGAATCATAATGTCCCGCAAGAAAAAATTACAAAGCATAGCTAGAAGCTCTCAAGCCAAGTATCTTAAGTACGGTGACTATAAGGAGGGTGATGTGCACGAAGGCACGGCATCATATGGAGGAAATACATATGCTGATTCGCCTATGACAAATAAAACTCAATATTCTTCTGCGGTTAAGCGTGGGCACCAGAAGGATGCATTTATTTTTCAGAAACAATTATATCAAATTAATAATACTAGTGGCACTAGTTATTCAGAAGTACAAGTTTAATTAACAGACCAACCCGAAAGGAGCGTCTAAATGAATAAAGCGTATAATAACGTAGAGATAACGCCTGAAGAAATGGCTAATCTCGAAACACCCGATGAGACCACAGCGTCAGAAGCATCGGTTAATGAGTCCACCGAGACTCAACCAACAGAAACAGAGGAAACTTCAAATGAAGTAACTGAAACTGAATCTGATTCGCAGGGAATTGAGATAGATGGTGAAAGCTACGATGTTGACACTATCAAGGAGTGGATGTCTGACTCTCAGAATAAATCTGAATGGTCAAAGACAAACACCCAGAAGGCTCAGGACCTAGCGAAGTGGACTAAGCTCGTTGAGAAAATTGACGAAGACGATGAATTCCGTGAGCACATGAAGGACTACTTCTTCGATGATGACTCCATGGCTGATAAATTGGGCTTAAACGACAAGTTTCCTGAATTAGGGGTAGATGCTCCGGATGAGGAATTGTCGCCAATGGAACAGCGTATAGAGGCATTAGAGGGAGTAGAGTCAGAGCGTGTTATGGAAACCCGTGTTGATACTCTCAATTCGCAGTTGACCGCACTTGAGGATGCAAACCCACTCATATTAAATGAGGAAGGGGTGAAAGACTTCCTAACATTCACAGAGGAACACGCAGAGCGTTTTACCGTGGATGGTATGCCTAGTCTTGAGCGTGCCTTTAAGGAGTGGTCATACGATGCGATAAACGACCAGCTTACCCACTTTAAAAAGTTGGCTGGGAATAAGTCTCGCAACGAAGGTAAAATTGTAGGTACGTCCGAGCTGGGTGCTAAGGAGACTAAATCTCCTAAGAAGTACACCAGCTTCAAGGAAATGTCTATGGATGACCCTGATATTGCGAAGTACTTTAATGAATAGGTCCGTGTAAACGGAAGAAAGGATAAAGTAAAATGGCTTTATCTACAACTGTCTCCGCATTGACGAGAGACAAATTTATGCCTGTTCTTGTGGATAACATTTTTAATTCCAATGTTTTATGCTATAAGCTTCTTAAGAATGCTGAAAAGATAGACGGTGGTGCAAAAATTGTAACTCCTATAGAATATGCAGAGAACGATTCAGATAACTCTGGATGGTTAACACATGGTAGCATGAGTTCTACTGGTCAAACATTAGAAAATATTGCTCAGAAAGCTGAATGGGATTGGGCAACAGGGTATAACTCTATTGTTTTGTCTGGTGAAGAACAGTTCGTTAATGCAGGGTCTGCACAAGTGTTGTCAGTATTAAAAGCTCGAATGAGTAATGCTGAAAAAACATTTAAAAACCTTATTGGCAATGGGTTATTTAATGATGGAGCAGTATTACAAGGGATTACTTCTCTTAATGGTGCTGGAACTGTTGTTAGTGGAGATTATTCTGCTGTAACAGACCTTATGGATACTCCAACTGATACTTCACTATTTCACGCTCCGGGTAATATCGATAACTCTGTTTGTGGGTATGACCGCTCATTAGGTGGGATTAACTCAGACTCTCAACATTGGTGGGATGCCCAAATTGGGTCATTCTCAACAATGCTTGCTGATGCTGATAACGCTGTAGCTCCAACATTCACTGAGTGGACATCCACTACTAATGGTGTTGCTGATGGTGTTAAGAAAATGACTCAGATGTATGGTGCTTGTTCTATTGATAGCGACCAACCTGACTTAATCGTAACTACTCAAGTTATATACGATGCTTATGAATCTTCATTGCAAGGTAATAAGCGTTTTGATGGTGATGCATCATTAGGTGACGCTGGGTTCCAAAGCTTACGATTCAAGGGTGCATCTGTTGTTGTTGACTCACATTGTCCAGCTGGGCACATGTACATGCTTAACACTAAGTACCTTGACTTTAAAGTTCACAGCAAAAGAAATTTTGCATTCGAGGACTTCAAGGCTCTTGAGGCTAAAGATGGTATCCAAGCCAGAATCTTCTGGATGGGTCAGTTAGTTTGTACTAACCCACGTATGCAAGGTCTACTTGTAGGTGGTCCAACAGGCTACTAAGCTGTAAGTTAAACTTTTAAGGGGGCTCTTCGGAGCTCCCTTATTGGGAAAAGGAAAAATAATGACCGGCAACGAAATGATTACCAGTATGGGACTCCGAATGGAGGACCCAGCTCAAACTGTTTTTACTCAAGCAACTGTTTTAGACGCTTTAAATATTGCCCAAAAAACTGTAGTTAATTTAATAGATAATAGATACTTACAGGAACTGGAGACTATCGCAAATAATAAAACAGCAGGTGCTGGTGCCCGATGGAGCACATGTACCTATGCGACTGCATTTGGGTCAGCTCTCCCTGTCCGAAATGGGATTACAGGGGTATTTGATGAAACCAATGATAAATGGTGTACCTTAATTGAGCATAAGGATATAAAGGACCTTGAAAATACATATCTAAGTGGAACAGCAACAAATCCAGTTGCATTCTCTTTTGATGAAACAATTTATGTACAGCCGACTTCATGCGTTTTAATTGACGTATGGTATATAAAGGCTCCAACAGATTTAACTGCAAGTGGCACCGAATGTGAATTGAATATAGCTCTTCAGGAAATGGTGCTTGATTTTGCAGAAGCCCAACTATGGAGAATGGATTCTAAGCCTAATAGGGCGACTAGTGCGTATAATAGTGGGCTTAATATAGTAAAGACTTTAAATGAAAGATATCTATCTGACCAAGTTATTGGGACGGAGAGTAAGTAGTGGGAATCCAGCAAATACCTTTAAGTAGCGGATTAATTACTCAGGCTGATGGAGAGGATGTTGGTATAAACGGATGCACTGAGCTTATTAATGCAGAATTTGATAAACCGGGCATAATATATAAGCGGAAAGGGGCTGAGACCGCTGTTGATACTAATAAAACTTTTATAGCAATTTTTAGATGGGTTAATTCACGATTCACAAACGATATTGCTTGGATTGCCTTGGATTCGGCAGGAGAGGTTTGGTATAGTGCTGGAACCTCTGCCAATCTAGCATCTTGGACTACACTTACGGATTTAAATGTGTCTGATGCACGGATATATAACCATGGGACCTTTTTGAGGGTTGCTGGTGGCACAACGGTACAACCTAGAATTATTCAAAGTATAGATAGGAATTTTTTTTACACAGATACAACTACTTCTTTACATAGCTACGATGCTTTAAATGTTGGTCTGCCACCAAAGTACCCAACTACATTTACAATTATTGCTGATGCAACATATACAAAACTAAATCAAGGTGGTGGTGGTAATCTTCCTTTTGCAACAACTGCTAAAACTTGCTATTATAAGATTACTCCAGTTTTTGATGGTAACCAAGAACTTCCATTTAGGGATGAATATAAGGCTTTTAGCTTAACTGCGAACGACCCGCCAAATTCCAATGTTCAAATTAGATTAGGGTTTAATGACGGTGTTGGGAATTGGGACCCACGCATAACTTCAATCAATTTATATAGAGCAATTACAGATGGCCATGTCCCAGAGGATTCGCTATATCAAAGGATTAATACATTTGAGACTACTCAATCAACTGCAACTGATTGGATAAATGGAACTGGTGAAACTGGCAAACAGGTATTTAGTGGTGGGGTTGCAATAGATGCTGATGCAACCACCTCACATAAATTATATTGGCACGCTACCCAATTAACTTTAGAAGCTACAACTCCATTGTGGGGTAGTGGCAGTAAGCATACAATTTCAGAGGTGCATACAAATCACCTTTATATTGCAGATGATTTTGATGGGTCCAATGATTATTGGGGAGCCACAAAATATTGGCATATAAGAGACGAAACCAATTTAGTAGCAAATGATAATACTTATACACGTGAGTGGTCGTTTGAATCAGATATGACGGGCTGGACCGCACAAACCGATGCGGATGAAACTGCTACGGCTGTTGGTGATTCAACTCAATTAACTATAGAAACGTCTGGTAGTAAGACTGGCTCAAACCATTTAAAATATGTTGGTAGTAGTGCTGGTGGGCAAGATGAGAGCTTGCAAATGGTTAACTATATCCCAGCGACTGTTGGTGAAAAATTTGTTGTGTCAGTTTGGCTTAAAGATACTGGCACGATTACTGGGTATAAGATGGAGGTATGGTCAACCGCTGATAGTTCAGCCTCAAATACAGTGACTAAACATCTCTCTGGCACTTGGCAACAGTTTTCTTGCGTTTATGAGCACACTGGAGGAACTGGGTTTAAAATAGTTTTCCCAGAAAATTTTGGAGGTAGCAGTGCTGTTCACTTCGATGCTATAGAGGTGACTAAAATTATCCAATCTGGAAGTGCTGTATATTCTGGTGATAATGTGTTCGCTCTAGAAGGGTCTGTGAGTGGTACAGATGGAGCTGTAGATAAGGTTGCTAAAGTTGGTGGAACTGGCGACCATATTATTGTGAATAATATTACAGATGTATTCAAGGTTAATGCCACTCCGTTTTCAACTCCATCTTCAGCCATTTTAATAACTTCTGCTGGCGACCAGTGGAGTCAACCGGCTGGTGATGCAATAGCTTTAGATACTTTTGATACTGGATTTGTTGCTGGAGCTTACCATCCATTGGCTGGTGTTGGCTCGACTGAGGTTAATTATAAATATTCTGTAATTACAGATGGTAGGCAATTTGTGGCTGGTGTTAGGCTTGACCCAAATGCATATACTGGTTCTTATGAAGACCATGATAATTGGGTTATTTTTTCAGAGTTAAATCAATATGATATCCTTCCAATATCAAATTATATCCAGCTAAGAGATATGCAAGGCGGTGCAATTGTAGGGTTGTCATCACTTATGGGAGACTTGGTGGTGTTTATGGAGCGTGGTATTTATAGATTATCAGTTCCATCCTCAGACCCGACAGCGTGGTCCTTAAGTGAGTCAGAGGAAAATATTGGATGTATATCTGACAAAAGCATAACTCCTTGGGAAAGTGGAATTTTCTTTGCTGGAAAAGACCATTTATATTTTTTAGATTCAAATTTTAGAGCAACTCCAGTAACTAAATCAATAAAGGATGCCTATCAAGCAGTAAATCCCTTAGTTACTACATTCTATGATGTTAAGAAGAATCGTTTGTTAATGGAGTTTGGGGCTTACTATGATGATAATTACAGTTTAGATTTATCATTATTCCCAGAAGAGAGGTGGACAAAGGTTTCAGGGGATATGGATATGTTTACTCTGGATGAAAATTTAAACCTATATTCATACGATGGGGCCACTCAACTTATAAAGAAACATGATGGTTCTAAGGATGAAACAACTTCCTTTAAAAGGACTACAGGTTGGATTTCTCAAGCAAATCTAGATAAGAGTGGAGTCTTGAGGAGGCTTAACCTGAAGTATAAGTCCGGGGATGCAATAACGGCCAAGATTTACATAGACGGAGATGACTCGACTGTTGTAGCAACTGTTGCAATTCCGGTGGATACATCTGGTGCAGATTGGTATAAATGGAAGCCAAATGTTAGATGTAGAAGTTATAAGATAGAGTTATCAACATCAGCCTCAACTAACGATGTTGAAATCAGAAGAATAGAGGTTGAATTTGAGTAAGATTGGAATTAAGCCAGATAATAAGGTTGTGGGTAAGGGAATGATAAGATTACAAAAGCTCGTGGATGATTTAAGACGTGAAAACGAACTGTTAAAAGCACGAGTTAAAAAATTAGAGGATGCATAAATGGAAATGTCATGGGATAAATTAGCTGATAGATGTCAGCTATTTGTAGATACTAATAAAGGATTGTTGATTGAACTCTTAAAAGAGGCAGAAATGGAGATGGCCCGCCAGTGTGATTTAGTTGAGGAAACTCAGAAATATACTATGCCCACCCCAGCGGGGAGTCAGAATCTTATTCTTCCTCAAGACTATAAGAGAATGACCGCTGTATGGTACAATGGTAGTAGACTACACCCAATGGCTGATGTGGAGGTTTCTTTGAATAACTCCAATAACTTTGAGAGTGGCACTCCTTCACATTTTTCAATACAAAGACACCCACACGGGGAGTATCTTGTTCTAGACAGAATACCCACCAGTGGTGATATTAAAATTTCATATAGCTCTACCCTTACCGGGAAGCTCAATGCTAATAAATTTTTATGCATATTCCACTCTGGTAGTGGTTTTTGGATAGATACATCTCTTGGGTCAGCCTTAAATGGATTAAATGGGAACTCATATATTGATGGCGTTGGGCCAACTTCTTTTACGAATATGCAATACGAACTATCATCAAATAATTCCGGACAAAAATTTACCATTGAATCGGGGACATACCCTACTACCAGTGCGATGATTGATATCCAATACTATAGAAATGTAGCCCCAATTATCCCCGGACAGTACCACAAAGATTTATGCGATTATGCAATCGCAATAGCAAGTGCAAAAGCTAATCCAGAAATGCACAATAAACATCTATCATTATGGTTAAATAATATTGAGAAAATTAAAAATGAAGATGCGGACAGAGAATTGATACATCAGATTAGGAGTGAGATTTAATGAGTATACCTTTGATTATGGGAGGCCTTGGCCTTGCAAAAGGAATTGCTGGGGCAATAGGTGCTGGAAAATCCCGAAGAAATCAGATAGCTGGACTAAGAAAGCTTTCTGAAGTAACCGATTCAGAGCGTGATTATGAAAAGCGTAGGCAAGATATTATAAAGGGCGGAGACCCACTTATAAATCAAGCTGGCAGGAGTGCTATTCAAACTATTCGTCAACAGGGTCGATTTAATCAACAGTCTGCCATAGGACAATCTATTCAGCAGGGTCTTGAAAATTCAATAGTAGCACAAGAATTGAGAAGGAAAGTAGATGCCGACACACTTAGAAGTGTTGCGGAGCAGGCTCGACAAATGGCTCTTGCAAATGCTGAGGCAAAGCGAAGAGCTGAGGCTGAGATAGAGGCTCTTAAAATGGGGCAGGATGCAAGAAAGCGTGATTCTGAAGCAAAAATAGCAGGTATTGGTGGGTATGGTTGGGAAGATAGGCTCGGTTCTCTTGTGAATATAGCAGGGGCTGGCCTTAGTGCATATACAAGTGCTGGGGGAGACTTTAATGGAGCTATAAGTAACCCTAGTGCAATGCAGGCCTATGGCGGTGGGTATATAGATGTAAACACTGGAATACAGTACGACAAAAATATGATTAAATGGGGAGAGTGAAGTAATGGCCTATGAAATTCAAGAGGGTGTTCATGCTAGCGGAACCCCTGTATTTAGAACCAAGAATAAGAGCGGTGACTGGAAGGTCTTTAGAAGCAAAGAGGAAGCTCAGAAATTCATTGAAACCATAAAACCTAAACCTAAGAGTTTTAATCCTAAAACTGGAGTATACAAGTCCTTTGATACTGAGGAAGATAGAAGTCAATATATTTCCTCGAATACTACATCTGATAAACCCTTCGAGGCTCTTAACGAGAGTACGGGTAAGTATCTCAGGTTTAAAACTGAGGCCGATAGAGATAGGTTTCTAGTAAGGCAGGGTACAAAGAACGCCCCAAAGAAAACCAAGGAAGAAAAACTTGCGGATGAGAAAGAGGAGCAACGCCTCAAAGACGAGAGGGACCCAATAGGACATATAACTCGACTAAGGAAGGAACAGGAAGAAATAGTGGACCTTTCCAAAGGAACTGGTGGTATTAGCAGGGATGAAATGAATAAACTAAGAGCTATTAAGCAGGCTGAAATTGATTCGGTTTATAACGCAAGCAATTTCTTTAAGCTTGTAAATAACTTTAATCAAGCTGTAAATAAGGCATCTGGTGCTAATACCACCACGACACCACCACCCGTTACACCACCACCCGTTACACCACCACCCGTTAAAGGAGCAAAAATAATACCTGCATCTGAGGTTATGAAAAGCTTAAGTCAAAAGGAAAGAAAAATAGTTAGGCGAAAGGCTAGACAAATTCAATTATCGGAGCCGGGATTATCAGGGGCAGAGAGATTGGAGAAGGCCTTAATAGAATCGGGGTACATGTAAATGTCACAGGCTATTATAAGTTCGGCCAAGGAATTATTAGACTACGCACTTGCACATCCAGATGAAATGGAGTCAAGGGGTGTTGATATAGATGAAATTCAGGCCCTGTATAATTCAGCAATTCAAATGTATCCTCAGGAAGAGAAAATAGACCCTCAGGAATTATTAAAAATCCCAGAGTTTAATCCACAAATATCTCAAAATGATATACCTCAGACGGAGGCAGTAACATCCTCAACCGCTGTTGAGAGCATCTTAAATAAACCACCGTTGGATAGGAGGTTATTTAAAGTTAAGGATACTAAGCTCAATGTAAATGGTAGCAGAAAAAACATGGGTGTTATCCAGAAGAAGTTAGTTCCTACAGAAAGTAATGGGCATGACTGGGATACTAGTATTATTAACGATAAGAAAATCCTAGAAACTCTCCAAACACCAATTCTTATGACTCGTGATATGACTGATGAAGAGATTGAGGTTTATGCTAAAAAGACAAAAGAGAAAAAAGAATTAGAGAAACAGGGGTATTCATTAATTGATATAGATTCTGATGATTATAGTAAGATAAAAACTCCAGATTCCATAGGAGACCCTTTAAGGAGAGGTATTGTTCTGGCTCAAACAGCAGTAGGAGCTGGATTAAATACAATCCCTTTAGTTATTCAATCACCTCAATTAAAATGGATTCAAACAAGGACGAATCAACTTCTACAGGATGAAATATTTATTGACGAGACGAAGACGGTTGAAAATAGGTACGAGGAAGCTAGGCGTAAAGCTAACGCTGAATTTCAAATGATGGCCATTGAAGGGACCCTACCAGATAATGTTAAGGATGCTTTAAAAGATAGAGATGATTTAGAAGATTTCTTTTATAATACAGGAAAAGAGATTGGAGATTTTTGGGCAGAATGGTGGGACCCAAAAGAGGCTACAGGGGAATATGCAGAGCCACCAGAGAATTTTCTTGGATACCTAGACCCAGTTAGAATGTATATGGTTGGGGCAGAAACTGCTCCAATGATGGGGATGTTTGTTGCGACAACTATAGCTAACCCAATTGCTGGAACAGCGACTATGTTTGCTATTGAGGCAGGTTCTTCTAAAGAGGGTATTCTTGAGTATGAGAAGACTACAGGGAAACGTGTGCCTGAAGAATTAAGAAACACTATTCCAATTTTAGTAGGTTCCTTTAATGCAGTTCTAGAGAAATTTGGTTTAGATAGAGTTATGAAGGGAGCGGGAGTAAGGAGCCGTTTACTTAATATCCTTGTGGGGGCTATCTCAGAGGGTACTACTGAAGGATTTCAAGAGGTCTCTCAGATTATTGGTGAACAATTGACTCAAGAGGAGAAAAAATTATTTAAGTTTACAGAGCAGGATTGGGAGAGAACTGTTGCATCATTTTATGCTGGAACTATTATGGGTACAGCAGGAACCACTATATCAAACACTCTTGATGTAGAGGGCAGGCTTGTGCATGATATGCAGAAAGAGGTTGATAAGTATGCCTCTGATAATGATATGTCAAAGAATGATTCATGGAATGAAGTTAATCGTGCTGTAGATAACAATGAAATAGATTCTGATATGGGAACATGGATTAAGCATTTCCTAATAAAAAACCCAGACTTTGATAAGTCCAGTGTGCTCGCTATCACAAAAGAGACCCGTATACTTCTTAAGGATGAATATATTCAAAACCTTATTGAAAACGAGGAACATACCCCAGAGGAGGCTGAGGATGCATATCGTATTTGGGCTGAGTCTGAGCAACTTGGAGACACAAAGGCTCCCGGAGCATTTATTAAGGGGTCAACTAAAATTGACACTGACCTTCGCAAAATAGTTTTAAGTTTATATGGGGGTGCTGATAAAACTACTGTAATTGAAGAAATGTATGGAGCTCTATATAAAGGACTAACTGCCGAGGAGAGGAAGGCCGTTGAGGATGAATTTAGAGAAAATAATCCAGATAGAGTAGCGGACCTTGATAATGAACTTAAGCGAAACAATGGATGGTCTCAACTCTTAAATGAACATTTCCAGAAGCGTGGACTGAAGTGGTATCAGGAAGAGGGAGTTAAGATAAATCAAGATGTAGTTGATAGAGCCCTTACTCGTTTTGGTCAAAAGATTAAAGATTTCTTTATAGGTGTGGATGAGGTGTCTCCTCTTGGGGATAAAACCATGGAGTTTATAACTCAGTTTGGACAGGGGACAAAAGGAATTTCTGAAATATACTCAACCAAAGATGGTGAAACCATGCAGGCAGAGGTTCTGGACTACTCGAATAAGTTGTCTGAAATTAAGGAATCAGACCCTAGAAAGTACTGGTCAGTAGATAATGTTCCTCCTGAATCAAAGGGTACTCCGATAGAAACTGAGCGTGGTGTTGCTTTTGTAGGTGAAGATGGTGATATTAAGGGATTAGCTAGTAAAGTTGGGGCAAAAGAGGGTGGTATTGCAGATGAACTTCTAGAGAAAGCTATTGAGGCTGGTGGTAATAAATTAGACAATTTCGATATTTATCTTACCGAAATTTATGAAAGAAATGGATTTAGAGTTGTAGCCAGAACCCCGTTCAATGAGGAATTTGCTCCAGATGGATGGGAGCCTGAGATTGGGAAGCCTGATGTTGTAGCTATGATACATGACCCAAATAGCATAGCTGAATTTGAAGAAAAAATGTTCGAGAGCCCTGATACTGGTTACGATGATATGATAGAGTATCGTGATAGTGTTCAGGAAACCATGCAGGCCGAGCCCCTAAAGGTAGATGAAATAGCACAAAAGTATTCCTCCAAGGAACCTATCACAAAGGGAATGGGGAGAGCTGGAGTTGCTACCGACAAGGGTTTGAGTGAGGTCCTTAAGGTACTAGCCGATGATGGATTCGATATAAACGGAGCTCTTGAGTGGTACGATGAGGCTGTATCCGAGGCGAAGGGCATTGGTTCTGTTGAGGTCCCCGCAATTAAGTCTCATAAAAATGGAGATGCCCTGTGGGATATTTTTATGGGTATGACAAGCCTAGGTACTAAGATACCTCCAAACTATGATAGTGGTATTAGTATTCTAAAAACCTATCTTGAAACCGGTAAAATAAATTATGTTCAGAATGATAAGGGTACTACCCTAATTGAATATGAAAATTCCGATGGTATTCCTAAGAAAGTAAGAATGCCTGTAATAGCGGATATGTTCAAGAAGTTTGAGGGACTTGTCTCTGAGCTTGGCGAGGATGGGGCTATTGAGTGGCTTATGACTCCTCATAGCGGGCTAGAAATTGCGGAGCTTAACGCTAAATTAGCAGGGCAGAAGCCCGGGGCTAAGAAGAAACCATCCGGTATTACACTTAATGGTGAATACTATGGTGCACGAATATTGGGACCGAAGATAGGTCGCTATATTATGAATCTTCATGGTGTCCACGGGGAAGCCACCTACGATATATGGTGGACCAGAACATGGAATAGGTGGATGGGAACCCCCTTTACAGATAAAGGTGAACTTAAAGCCTCTCCATCTTGGGGAACAGAGTCTCAGGCTATGGATGAGGCCATGGAAAATATAAAGAATAAGCTTAATGAACTAACCGACAGAAAATGGAATGTTGCTGAAATTCAGGCGGTCCTGTGGTACTATGAGAAACAAATATATGTTAGGCATGGCCAAAAAGATGATGGTTTAAACTATGGAAATGTTGCTAAATTAAGGGCAGAAAAGAAAGGTTATTATGAAGAATATGCCACACCCGTCAGTGATAAAGGCACTGGACAAATTGAAGAGGGACGGAGTTCTGAACAACGAGAGGTTGATGCCGATACTGAAGGCCGAACTGAAGAAACTCGAGAAGAAACTAAACAAAAAAGTGGTCCTCTAGAGCAGGAAACAATGCAGGCTATCCCTCTATGGGAGAGCAAGATACTCAAGGCCGTAAATAAACTCGGTTCGGATAAATTCGGAAAAAAATATGATAGAAAAACCATACCCATTAGAAGTGTAAAGAATTTCCTTCTCAACCAAGGCGTAAGTGAAGAGGAAATGAAGTGGGCTGGTATGGACATAATATTTAATATGCCATTCGGTGAGAAGAGTATTAGCGTCAAGGTATTACAGGACCACATAAAGAACAACAACCTTCAGATGACCGAGATTGTTCGTGGAGGTAACCCAGAATATGACAAGGTAAGAGCTGATTGGCTAGTTGCTGAATCACGAATGGAAGATTTAAGGCTGGAATTGCAGGAAAAAGTTGAGGGTGATTTGTCACGTAATGGGCTCAATAAGTTAAGAAAAGAATTTCAGGACTCAATAATGAGAGAAGGGGAGTTATATTTGGCTATGTCAAAGCTAGAGGCGGATATAGACTATAAGAAAGAACCTCGCCACGATGCCTACAAGGTCCCCTCAAGAAGCCAAGAATTTGACGCTCCCCCTAAAGACTATAAGGAAATGGAAATTACCATTCCCGATGATGCCACTACCGGTATATTCAAGGTAGAACATCACTTCCCAGATAATAATATTATTGCCTTTGTCCGATTCGATACCCGTATGAAGGATGGTAAGAAGGTTCTATTTATTGAGGAGATTCAATCCGACTGGCACCACAAGGGTTCCGCTGAGGGATATCAAGGCTATCTCAAAACATTAACCGAAATTCCTGATGACTATAGGGTAGTCAGGGTGAACAATATAGAGGGACAGAGGAAGAAGGCGGATATTCTAGATTCTGATGATAAGTTTGAAGACAGATATGAGGATACTCGATTTGATGTGGCAGATGGTTATGCTGGATATATTTTAGAGTACAAAAGCGAAGAGACTGGTGAATGGGTTACGGTCAGAACCCTAAGCGAAAGGGCTATGAGCGAGGATACTATGGAGAGAGCTGAGAAGTTTTTCCTTAGAACAATGAATGACAAGAACCTAAACCTCGAGAGACGTAAGGTTCCTGATGCTCCATTCAAGCAGAGCTGGATGAGACTCGCTCAGAAGAGAATGCTCAGATATGCCGTTGATAATAAGTTTGACTCTATCGAGTGGGCAACCGGAGCAGAGTCCGCTGACATGTACGATATAAGAGATAAATTCGACTCGTTGGAATATAGAAAGACAGCCACCGGTCGGTACCACTTCCAAACTTTTGAGGGTGAGCAACTTACAGGCACATCAAAAACCTTTGAGGCTGATGAGGTAGACATTAAAAATTATTTTGGTAAGGAAATTGCTAACCAAATTATTCAAGGCGAGGGCACAAAGGGGGACCATGGATATGTCACCTTGGAAACAAAGGATATGGTTATGGGCGGTGAGTTTCACAAGGAGTTCTACGATGTCCGAGTACCGCAAGCATTTAAGAAAGTAATTAAACCATTCGGTGGCAAGGTTGTTAGTGGCGAGTATAGGAACTCCATTGAGCTAACCAGTGAAATGAATGAGGCCTTCGCTAGACCTCAGGAAACATTCCAAGCTGAGGTAATGCCTGCGGAAACTACTCCAGAGGCCATACAAAGAAAGATTCAAGATAAGCTTAACAGACTAAAGAAAGCACAGGATATTCTTAAGATTGATGATGAGGAAATGGATGCCTATCTAGACACAGAACTATATCTTTCAAAGGTAAGACATCAACTAGACCTTAATGATAATGAGGTTAATGATTTTATGAAAGAGATGAAAGATGGTGCCTTTGAAATTGATGACATTGGAACCTTCCTCTACGCCCAGCACGCTAGGGAGAGGGATGCTGTTATTAAAGACAGGGACCCTAAGATTGACTTCGATGCCTCCGGCTGGGATAATGAAGCTATGGGAGGAACCCCCCAGAGTTATATGCCCGGTGGTAAAAATTACAAGAAGGGTACCAAGGCTCTAGCTAATAAGTTTAGAAATAAGTTTATAAATAAAAGGCTTAAGTTTTTATATGAGAGCGGGTTAATAACGGAGGAAGCCTACAATGACTTTAAGTCCGGCAAGGTCTACTCTCACTATGTTCCCCTAAAGGGAATAGCTAGCTCAGAGGAGTATACCGGTACGGGTCGAGGATTTAATCTTACGGGTAAGGATATCAAGAGGGCCAAGGGTCGCTCAACTCTAGCAAATAACCCTTTCTCTCAGGTTCTTTCGGATATGGAACAGACAATTATCAGGGCAGAAAAGAACCGTGTAGCACAGAGTCTATATAATTTAATTAAGAATAATGAGCTCCTTATGCCTGATGGCACACCATACTGGGAGGTTAAGAATATAAGATATAGACCAAGCTTTGATAAGAATGGTGAAATGCAGAGCCTTATTCCAGAGAACCTTGATGGGACAAAGGAGATGATAGTTTATTTTAATGGGAAACCAAAGAAAATTATTATTCACGATAAAACCTTGTATGATAATCTTAATAATTTAGGTCAAGGAAAGGGTGTTAAGTTTCTATCAACAGCTATAAATGTTATGAGGAATTTATACACAACCCTTAGCCCAAAATTCTGGATAACAAATTTCCAGAGAGATAGTTTAATGAATGCTCTTATGCATGTAGGTGAGGGTCGCTCAGATATAGCTATAGGAACACTTAAGAATATTCCAATGGCAAAGTGGGGTATCTTTCAAGCCCTAACAGGGGGCAAGGGTGAGTGGACTGATATTTATAATGACTTCCTTGAAAATGGTGGTAAGATTGGGTGGATAGAACCTCAAACTATTGAGGAGAGAACAGCTAATCTCGAGAAACGCCTTAATAATATGCAGGGGAAGAACCCTATGAGGGTTGCCGTTAAGGGAATATTTAGCACCATTGAGGGAATTAATACTATATTTGAGAGCTCAACAAGGCTAGCAACATACAAGGCCCTGCTTGATGCTGGGTACTCAAAGAAGAAGGCCTCCCAAATAGCTAAGAATATTACCGTTAACTTTAATAAAAAGGGTGAGCTTGGACACACCTTAAACACAGCATATCTATTTGCCAATGCTTCAATTCAGGGTGGATTTAATGTTGCAAAAATGCTATACACTACCAAGAGGGGATTGATGATGCATGGAGCCCTAATGACCGCTGGCTATGCTATGGCCTCAATAATGAGAGCTGATGATGAGGATGAATACGATGGTATTAATGATTATGAACGCTTTACTAAACTTATGGTACCCAAGTCCGGTGGAGGATATTTCCCTATACAGTTACCATATGGGTTAAATTGGCCATATGCACTGGGAATTATTGCGGAGGAGGTTAACAATGGAGATATAACCGTTGAGGATGCTGGAATAAAAGCTCTTTATTTACTTACCACAACATTCAGCCCAATACAGGGACATGACCTTATTGATGCCGTAACTCCTACAGCAGGTAAACCTGTTTCCCAGTGGATTAGGAATAAAAAATACCATGGTGGAAATATTAAGCCTGAGGGGGAGGAAGCTGAGAGCATGGCTCCATCAAGGAACTACTATGATAGTGCTAATCCATTAAGCATTAAGTTCTCTAAAATGTTGAATAAGGCTACAGGAGGCACAGATATAAGAGAGGGAGTAGTATCAGTATCCCCAAATAATATAGATGGCATAATTGAGTGGTTTGGGCCCGCCATGAATAGTATGTATGACCTTATTGGTGGCAAAGAGTTTGATAATATGAACATGAAAAAATTAATTCATATTGAGCCCGGAGACTATAAACCTAAGAGTATTGTATTTGATATTATAAATGACTCTAAAACAAATAAGCTAACCGATACTGACCTTAGAAGATATAGTAGATACCTAGAAATAGCTATAGATTCCGGGTCCCTTAATGAGGATGATGCTGATAAATTTGCAAAGGAAATCAAGGCCAATCAGGATAGGGTTAACCTTTCCCCGGAGGATGCAACCATTAGGGTTAATGCAAAGGTGGGCCATAAAAAACTAAGAGGCAACAAGTTTACCGAGGAAGATATTAAAAATTATACCGATATGCTTGAGGATGCCTATGATAGAGATATTATTACCAAAGGTGAGTATAGCTATAGATATAATTTTATAGACAGAGCATGGGAGAAACTTGAAGAAAACGATTAAGCAACTTATTAAAGATGTACTCGAGATACTGGATGAGTGTGGTATTAAGTACAGCGATGATGCAGTGGAGCTTGTGTATGAAACAGGAATGGCGGAGACCGGATACAGACACCTTGAGCAGATAGGTGGTGGCCCGGGGATTTCCTTTTTTCAAATTGAGATAGGCACCCTAGAGGATAACTGGGAGAACTACATAGTCTACCGAAAACCTCTAATAGAGTGTCTATATAGACTAGGATACATAGAGAAGGACCCTGTATTTAGTGCGTTAACTAACATTGCGGTAGCCATAGCTATGTGTAGAATATACTACTGGAGACAACCGGGTTCAATACCTGTATCTATAGGTGGAAGAGCTGAGTACTGGAAGAAAAACTACAATACAGTTTTGGGAGCGGGGACCGTTGAGCATTACCTTGAGGCGAATGCATAGTGGACCTAAACCTTATCGACCAATACGGTTTGCCAATAGCTATGCTTGTAGGCTTCGGATGGTATATCATACAGCGTACAAAATTTTTAGAGGAAACTCTAACAAGGGAAATGAACGAGGACTTTGGTCGATTGGAGGCCATTATAGTTCAGTTAATATCCCAGATAAAGCTAGCACAACTTAAGGTGGAGGAGGTTAAGGGATACATTGAGGGCCTTAACGATATCCTCGCCAAAATAGAAACCAAGAAAGACAAATGAGAGTGGATACATTAAAAACCCTTTCTGTAGGGGTAAGCGGAGTGACAGTAACTTGGATAGAGTGGATACCATGGGGCATACGCCTTGCCGTGGCTATAGTATCGCTTATGTATATGTGGTTCAAGGCACTGAACGAGCGAAAGAAATTTTACAGGGAGTGGGATAAATAGTGCTACCGATACTGAAACTTTTAACCCCCACAATAATTAAAGCCATATCAAAGTATGTCTTTGAGGAGAATGACCTTGACCGGAAGGTTAAGGAGTTAGAGGATACCCTAGATAGGGTTAGAGAACGATTAATTAAACTGGAGAAACCCCAATGAAAGAGATGATAGCGAGCTATATTTTTAACGATAAAATGAGAGCTAAGATAATTAGTGCCCTAAATGAGAATGTTGATATTCCAATTATCAGCGAGAAAACTGAGGCTAAAATTATTGGTGCAATTTACGATACCGTTGAGGAAGTTGTTAAGAAAGAAATATTGAAATAACCCTCGGAGAAGTACCTGTAGGTTGAATTTATTTTAAATTGTTCTTGCGTAGGTTTTGAGAAACAGCTAAATTAATAGCAGTTATTTTAATACAAATACGTTAAGGAGAACAAACGTGAATAAAAAAACCTACACTGATATATGGAATACACTTTCCAATGTAGATGTCAGCCATTTAACCGAAGATAAGAACAACCTTACATACCTCAGCTGGGCTAAGGCGTGGGGCGTTCTTATGGAATACTATCCTGAGGCAACCTATATGTTCTATGATAACACTATAGAGGCCGATGGAAGCGTAACCGTGCACTGCTCTGTAACAATTAAGGATGCGTGCAGAACCATGTGGTTGCCTGTAATGAACTATGCCAATAAGGCAGTACCTAACCCCTCATCAAAGGATGTCTCTGATAATAAAATGAGATGCTTTGTTAAGTGTTTAGCAATGTTCGGCCTTGGGCATAACATTTATACCGGGACAATATTCTCCGGTGGCTCCTCTCCGACTACCGGGACCGAGATAGCTCCTCAGGTTGAACCCCTTTCGACTGGGGAGCCTGTCTCACCAACGACAATTCCATGTGGTGCCCATAAAGACAAAACCTACCCGGAAGTATTCGGTGATAACCTTGAGCAAATTGACAAGGCTATTAAATATTACCAATCCCACGCAAAGGATGATGCCGTTAAGAACCAGCACCTTAGGTTCCTGAGAGCTTACCGGGTTCGGGTTAATACATCAATCACATCAAACGGCGTTCTAGCGTGAGTCTCCCAAAAATAGTACCAAACACAACCTACGGGCGAGTGTACGAGGTAGAGGAGGGGATATTTTTCCCCTCTGTATCCACTATTTGTAAGTATGGACTACCTATGGATGAGTTTTTGTTTAAGTGGTTTCTTGAGCAGTCTCGTGGAGACTATGATAGACACATCCGCCACAACGGAGAGGCCTCGGAGATTGGGACATATGTTCACGATGTATGCGAGCAGTTGGTTAAGGGTGAGTCAATTACTATCCCCAGTGACCCAATGGATATAGTTTCAGGGAGAGGATACTATCCAACCTTCAGAACCTCTGTTGCAGTAAAGAAGGCAGTACTTTCCTTTGTTTCTTGGTTCAACACAATTCAACCAAATATAATTAATACGGAGATGATGCTATTCTCTACAGATAGAATGGATAAGCAGTTTAAGTTTCCATTTGCGGGTAGATGTGATATGGTTGCCGAGATTAATGATGAGCTCTGGATGCTTGATATAAAAACATCCAAGAAGGTTGAGGGAGTTATATCAATTCAAGCACAGCTATCTATGTATGTTATGCTCTACAATGCAACTCACGAGAGAAAGATAGATAGAATGGGTGTTATCTGGGCCAAGAAAGACTATCGCTCAAATACCCCACCTCGCTCTGTTATAAAAACATATGAGTATAAGTATGATGAGGAATTGGTGAGAGATATTTATCGAATGTTTAACCGCTTCTTTGATGGGTTTAGCTTCGGTATCCCAAAAACCAAGACCCCTTTACAGAGTCATTTTGAGCTTGATATAAAGGAGCCTATCCATGCCTAAAGCAGATAGACCCTCACAGAATAAATTGTCTGAGCTTACTAAACTAAGAAACTCAGGCCCGGGAAGTGGTGGCAATAGATTCGTTAGAAAGGACCTTATAGGATATGGTCCAACGGATACTCGCTACAGACGGGCTGTAGACCTAGTGGCAACGGAAGAAAAATGTTGGTGGGTTAATAGATGGTTAATCGGGAACCGCCCACTGAATGAGAGGCCAAGATGATTAAGGATGGAGACTATATTCTTATTCCAACATCAGTGCTTCGCCACAGTGGATTAAAGGGTACCGCTCGTGAGATGTTTTGTAAGATAGCGAGCCTTTCTTTGGCAAATGGATGTACCGCCAACAATGAATACTTTTCAGGGCTTCTAGGGGTATCTACGAAGCGGATAGGAAATATTGTTGCGGACCTTGAGCAGAGAGACCTTGTTGAGAGAGATGTTATTAATGGGTTTAAGCGTATAATTAAGCTTACCTGTAGGGGGGTGGAAGTTTACGGGGGAGGGGGTAGAACAAAAGTTCCAACCCCTACGAACAAAAGTTCCATGGGGGGTAGAACAAAAGTTCCAACATATAATAGAGTTAATAATAGAGATATAATAGAAATAGAAAAACACTTTGCGTGTGAAGTAAATTCCTATACCGATATTGATTCAACTATAAGGGAAGTATTTATATCCTACTGGACCGAGCCTAATAAGGGGAAGACTAAACTAAAGTTTGAAATGGAACGCACATGGGACCTAGGTCGAAGACTTAAAACATGGGAGTCTAATAGTAAGACTAACTTTGGCCGGAACAAGGATGAGCCAACTCAAACAGAGGAGCTAAAGAGAAAATATGGCTGAGACAAGAACCGAAATAATACAGGATATGTTTTACGCATTCAATAGGGACCCCCATTCATGTAGTGGGTTGGTGGAAAGTTTCTGTAAGAAGGCTATACACATGGACCCGGTCTACATGAGGAAGGCTGTATCTATGCTGGAGTCTACATCACAGTACCTACCTAAATTCAAGGACCTAGAGAACGCATACGCTACGGTCATTCCTAGGAATGATAATATCCAGAGCGAGAAATGCTTAGAGTGTAGGGAAACGGGATTGGTGCATACCATTTTTAAAAAAACCGACACGGGAAAGCGTGAATTATATGGCTTGGAACAAAGTCCCTCAGGGATGTATTATACCTTCGTGATTGGGAGCTGTAAGTGTCTGAATGGACAGGCCTACTCAAGGTCATACCCTCAGGTAAATATGCCAAACTGGATATCACGGCTAGCCCAATCAAGGGGAAGTGACTGCTTAACAACAATAGAGAAAATGCAGGAGTACTGCAATACGGAGGCAAGAAAATGAGTGCAATTAGTGGTGGACCGCTGTGGGTAGAGAACTTCTATAAGAAACAGTTGGTGATGATGCGAATGCGAGGACTTGGGAATACAACTATTGAAACCGGGGTTGTAATAACTCCAGCCCTAATTGAGATAACCAAGAAACGAATGAAGGAACTTGAGTTTAAGAGAATTAATTCACTGAAGGGCCACCGGGGAAAGTATTAATGGAGGGTGAGCTTGGTGAAACTACAATAATTGACACCGAAGAGCTAGATGATATGAAGCACGCTCTCCAATACTACAGGACCCAGTACAAGCACATGAAGAGTGAGGTTGCCAGACTAACCCTGAGGCTACACAAATTTGAAGATAGTAAGTAAGCTAAGGGACAAGGAATATGGTGAGTGTATGCTGTGCAGGAAGCGTAAGAAGAGCAGGTGGTACACATGGCACAATATATATTTCCCTGACCGCCCAAAGGTTAATCTAGAGCAAATATGCTACGCATGTGCGGAGTCGGTTGTGGGAAAGAAAAATAAAAAAAAGGGGGAGCTTCTGGATGCTAAATAAGGACTGGGAGAATAAGGAATTTGACCTGACCTCAAATAATAAATTCATAAGGTCAAAAAAGTCTGGAGATATTGGGGAGGAGTGGGTAGACAAAAGATTAGATTCCCGTGTTGAGGTTAAGACCGAATTGGATATTAAGGGTGTAAACTGGAGAACCAGTGGAAATATAATAATAGAAATAAATGGTTACAATGGACGAAGGTCAGGGATTAGTATAACAGAGGCTGATACATGGGTTCAGGTTTTAACTGTCAATGGTAGGCCCCTGTTCTCTATTATGTTTGATGTAGCTACTCTGAAGGAACTGCTTAGGAAATACTGGAGTGAGCTAGACATAGTACAGGGAGGAGACGGCAACAACAGTAGAATGATTAAGCTTCCACTAAAAAAACTTTTTGAAATGACCCTGTAATCAGTATAAATTAACACCAGATTTAAACATTAAATGTCAATAGTTAAGGAGAACTATGAAAGAAGGACTAGCAGTAATGGACCCACTCAAGGGGACAATAAGAGAGGTTGTTAAGAAGGCCTCTAAACTGGATAGCATTGCCAAATGTGAAGCTTTATATCCGGAGACCACAAAAGCATTCAAAAGAAATCAGCACGAGGGATACCAATTATTCTGTGAGAAGCAGTTGGATTACGGGCCTGAAAATATCAAGGCAAGGACCCCGCTTCTAACCAGCACGGATAGAAACTGGGCTCTTACCGGGTTAAGCTTTAGAATAGATGATAAGGTTACTAGGTTAATTAACCTTTTAAAAACAAAGAACAACCCTAATAATGAAAGCATTGAGGATACCTTAACCGACCTCAGTAACTACGCTATCATTGGGTTAATAGTTAAGGAAGGGAACTGGGACAAATGAAAATTGTATCCATGAGTAATGTAGATTGGGAAAAGTCTCCCAATATAAAGGCTATCGCCACCATTGAAACAGGTGACGGTGTGCAGATTAAGGAATGTAAGGTTATTATGGGTGAGTTTGGTGTGTTTGTAGCATCCCCATCAAAGAAGTCAAATAAACCATGGACCAAAACCATGAAGGACGGTAGCACAAAGACAATGAACTACGATGACTTGGTCTATTTTCCGAAAGAGATTCAGGCGGTAATGTCGGATATTGTTACGGATTGCTATGACCCAACAAAACCCCTGCATAAGGCCTACACTTCTACGGGTGAAATGGTTACCTATAGTAAGCCTGCCACGGCAACAACAACGGAGAAAACTACGGCCAAGGCCCCTGAGTTTTCTGATGAGGATATTCCCTTTTAATGGAACATCTGTTAAATGAGAACCGCAGATTGGGGGAGGAAATTATCCTCCTCCGTAGGCGGGCTGATGCATATAAGAAATTATTTGAAATGTCCCTAGGGGTAGTTGAGAGTTTTAGTCATATGCTCCCTGATGTAGCGGACAAGTATAAAGCAGAGGTTAGGAAGCAGTTAGAAGAATTTTCAGTAGACCTGTAGTCGGTACAGGTTTGCTTATCACGAGTGGGGAGGTTTAATCCTATTTTCTTCCCCACAAAATTAGAGGTACAGATGGCGGACCACAGATTAAGAACGAAGAGTGAACCAGAGGATTCATACGTAAAGAGAATGGAAGCAATTATCGAGGACCTTAAGATACAGGTCGCATTCTATAAAAATGAACTGGAGCTGGTAAACGATGATTAATGTGCTCAACCAGATAGCCCCCCTTCTTGGGGCTTTTGTGTTATTTTTAGCTATACTAATTGGAATATATATTTCCATGGGTAACTACGTTGATGAGTTTAGGTTTGAGGATGATAATGAGATAGTATGAATGACGAACAGGTACACAAGGCTAAGGAAAATGCAAAGCGTCAGGCCAAGAAGTCCTGCAAGCCAACAGACTCCCGGGTTGTTACTGGGATGGAGGGATTGAGGCAGTCGGGTAAGGGTGATAAATATAGGAATATTGAGGGGTGGTACTCTCAGGATATGACCGATAAATTGGAACGAATTTTTGGCAAAAAGAAAACAGCCGACTAAGAAGCGAATGAAGGTCCGTCTTGATAATGCTGTCAGGCTATACATCAAGGAGCGGGACAGTGACACATGTGTGACTTGTGGCCAGCATAAGTTATCGACAGTTTCCAAAACACTGGATTGGTCTCATAAAGTCTCCCGAAATAACCTTTTCCTTAGGTGGGATGAGCGGAACTCCTTAGCTCAGTGCAGGGGGTGTCATAATAAATGGGGATGTGGTATAAATACTCCAATGAATAAGGCAATAGATACTATGTGGGGCCCGGGAACAGCGGAGAGATTGGAGCAATTTGCGACACGAAACACAACCATTAAAGGAACAGAGCTTGACCAAGTTGAGTATAGGTTGAAGCTTGAGTCCTTCTATAAGAAAAAATTAAAGGCCCTACAGGAGGGGCATATAACTCCTGAGCAGAGTAGATTAAACTTATGGGAAGAGTACACAAACCTAAGTAGCCAAACACCATGAGCTCATCAAAGCACTTTAGAATAAACAAACTACACGAGAAAATTGATATAGCCGTACGCAATGCAGAGATATGTACTATCTGGCATACACTTGGGCTAGTTACTGAAATGTCTTATAAGGAAAAGCAGGACTTTCTCTCAAAAGAATATTACCTATCACAGAGTCGGATAGAGGATATTATTAGAGAGAATGAGTTATAGGGAATTCCTGATAGTAGCTATAGTTTCGGCCTTTATCTTTTGGGTTATGAACAATGCAGAGAATTACAATTCAGAGTACTATAGCTGTCCGGAGCACTGTTCCGTAGAGCATGAACATATGGGGGTGAAAGGCTTCGATTGTGGATACGGCTCGAAAGAGCCTCCTCAAGATGGCAGTTCGACTCTGCCCACCTCCACAAATCAAAGGAGAAAGAATGAATAATGACAGTAAGATTGTTATGGTAGTCGCTGAACTTGAAGATGGAAGGGAGCATATCCATTCTAAAAACCACAAGCCGTTGGAATATGATTTAAACGACAAGAAGGATTTAGGCTTTATTGATGATTACTATAGAATGTATATTGAAGATAAAACAATGTGTTATAGTAAAGATTTAACAAGGATTCTCCCGACAAAAGGAACTCCCCATAAAAATAGGGTTTTAGTCAAGGCTATCAGATATGAGAATTATGACAACGAGTTAAGGATTCCCTATAGAACCTTCGCTATAATGCAATAAAAGGAGAAAGAATGAATTATAAATCAATAATAACTGTATGGCTTATATTCTCTGCATCAGTTATCTACTGGGATATAAATAGATTAAAGGATGATATCCCTTTAAGTGATTGCCATTTAGCCGAGATAAGAATGTACCACGACAGACCCATGTGTACTGAATGTAAATTATATTGTGAGGTAAATAAATAATGTTTATAAATGCATAGTGAACAAAAGATGCTTGGAACGGCGGGTGAATATATAGCAATGGCGGATGCCTTGGAGCAGTATATTTCCTGTCAGCATATCCACGGTGAGCCATTTGACCTTTTGATATTTGTGGATGGGGAATTTGTGAAGGTTCAGGTTAAGGTGGAGCGTTGTGGGAGACAGGGACGGAACCCCTCATTCAGACCGATGAAAGGAAGGCTTAATGCGAGATACTATACTGAGGAGGAGGTGGATGTTTTTGCGTTTGTTCGCATGGGGGATAGGACAGTAGCTTGGGTTCATATTGCCGAGACATCATTATCACGGCACACCATTGATAGGGAGCTCTTCCGAGAATTTAATCTAGAGAGAGCTCTATCAACTCACTTCTCGAGGTCGGTAATGTCGGGGATATCATCAAACTCCTCGTAGGATAGCTTGGTGGCATCTATACCCTGAGCTTTTGCTTTAGCCCTAAGTCCAGCCCGATGAGCTGTAAGCTCTGCATTCTGACGGTATTTAGGGTCGCTCTCATACTTAGCACCAATTCTCTTTCTTAGGGCCCTATGGCTATGAGATTTATTCTTCATTATTACCCCCCACGAAAACAGGCACAGGTTTAACATGTGGCTTTATTTGTCCTTCAATGCTCCACAATGTAAACACATACTGCATACACTTCACAAGAGTACGAGAGAAATTTTGTCTCCCGCTCTCAAGGTTGGATATGTAGGTGTAGGATGATAGTCCTAGAACCTCAGCCATCTCAGATTGAGATAAGCCCATTAGATTCCTAACCTCATAAAGGTAGTGAGCCTCCATTCCTCTTTCCTTAATTGCTTGCGGTAGGTCTGTTCGAGACATCATTTCTCCTCCTTACCACAGCAGACCCCATCCTTAAGCATAGCCTTTAGTGCATCTATCTGTTGTTTCATATCTTCAACCCTTGCCCTAAGGATACCGTTCTCAATTTGAACTGTTTTATACAGCTCAACTACCTTATCTGCAATAGGGTCAAATTCTTCCTTTGCCTTTTCATTACTTAGCCATTTATCAGCCATTATACTTTCTCCTTTTCATATCCAGCATTACTCAATTTCTCTATTCTTTGGTCTTGCTGATGTGATTCACAATTAGAAACTCCATCTACTCTATAACTAAGATGATGCTCCATACGATAGACACTTATGGTGTATCCACAACCATTACACTTAACACTTTTCATAGCTCTCCTAACTATTCTACGGTGATATTCCTTAAGGGCGGACCTCGTGTCCACCCACCAACAATAAAGCTTAAATCTGAGGGGGGTGGGAATGTGGGTCATTATCTGTGCCCTCCTTCCCATGTTCGCATGGGTCACAGATACGGATAAACTCATCCTCTACCCCATGGATATATTCTAGTACAGTGTAGTCATCTCTACCACTTAGAGAGTCTCCACATATATCGCACTCCTGCTCAACGGATGAGCTTAATAGCCATTTCCCATCTTTTGTATTAGCCATTACACATACTCCTTCTTGTTATTCCACCACTCCAAACCACCATTATCTGCAAATACTTTTTTAACTACTTTGTAAGGGCAGTCCATAGCATATTTAATATTTTTATAATCTCTTAAAAAAGAAATCATCTGATACTTTAAAGGTGCTTTTCTTTTATTCGTTCTTTTAGGTATATAGCCACCAAATGTTCTTGGTAATTCATTTTCCATCAGACTAACTCCTTCTTGGCTTTTAATATTTTTTCTAATTCTTGTACAGTTAAAGAGATTTGGTTTACCATTCCACTAAATTCATCTTGCATCACTATAACCTGATTATCTGTATGAGTATAAACTTTTAATTTGTCTTTCCAATAAATCTGTCTCATTACACTAACTCCTAAATTTTCTATTAAGTTTATTTGCAGAAAGTTTTGAATCTCTATTACAATCACCATCATATAATTCTCTAAGTTCATCGCACTGTTTTTTGTGTTTTTTCTGATGCTGTTTTATATTATTAGTAGTAACCCCACACCTATCGCATTTAAGCCAAGTGCTACTTTTATCTTTGTTGAATTTAGTCATTACACTAACTCCTTATGACATTCAGGACAAATATAATGCCACGATTTAGCATATTTAAAACTGCTATTACATTTAGAACAAATATCTCCTAAATTGTAAGATGACATTTCTGCATCATAATCTGAACCTTTGCATTTACATTTTATGGTAGAATGGTCATCTACATATCTCCTTTTTTGTTTAACAGGCAGTATATGAGATGTTCCTTTTACGCAAGTTTGAAAGAAATTCATTACACTAACTCCTCTTTCCATTTTAAAAACCATTTATAAATATGGTCTTGCATTATAAATTCAGTTTTGTCATAAGGGTTAAGAAATACATTTCTCCTAATCTCCCAATCCTTACAGGTTTCAAACCATTCTTCTTGCTGAATTTTGACAGGTCTATTATCAACTGATATTTCCATCACACTAACTCCTCTAACCATCTTTTAAAAAACATACAGCGGAATAGAAATTCCTTGTCAAAGGAGTGAAGGGTTATATCATTATAAATAACGCTCCACATCCCGAGATGCTCACCAGATTCAAACACGGCCTCATCAAAGACTTTGCGAGCGAGGAACTCCTCTATTTGCATGGCGGTCTGCTCATCGACATCCCCACCCTTGCCCTCTTTATTCATTGCTACTATAGTTTCTAAACTATGCATAATACTAACTCCTTTGTGTTATTTTACTTTACTTTTATCTACCTTAGATAAAATTTGATTAAATTTAAATTCAGAGTTATTCCTCTTATTGAAGATATCTCTACAAGTGTTACAAGTGAATAAATCACATTCTACCAAGTGGTCAACTTCTTTTAAATATTCTTCTCTATCTCTTAAAAATTTCATCACACTACTCGATTCTCCTATTTAATTAAACTCGACTCTGCATTTATACGGACTTGTCACCGCCACGCCTTGTGGTTGCATTAGAGTGGGGGATATCGCTCCCCCAAGCGTTATAACTGGCTAAGGTTTGAACCTTATAATCCCCTTTTTATCTGTTGGGCCACTTGTGACCTCATCAGACTCCAGATAGTCAATCATACCTTGGTATCGGTCCTTGATAACTTGGTCGGTAGCCACCATTACCTTTGTAGCATCTTTCTTGTAATATCGTATTTCACAAGTAAGAAGGCACTCATTCGTAGATAAAGGATGCTCATCCTTCAATCTCTTTAACCACTTAA
>Ga0208299_1000720_pt1 | contig 28619 bp, 23 predicted proteins | sample 15_taG_FD_184089 | JGI IMG/M metagenome (GOLD analysis project Ga0208299, IMG submission 184089) | Marine viral communities from the Subarctic Pacific Ocean - 15_ETSP_OMZ_AT15312 metaG (SPAdes) (version 2) | ecosystem: Environmental > Aquatic > Marine > Oceanic | place: Pacific Ocean | collected...
GCAGTAGCCCATGATAGTAGGCCCTGGAAGTTTTTACGTCTACCCGAGGTTAGGATTTCATTTGTAAGAGAAAACCAAGAATCAAATCCTAAAGTTGATATGTAATCATCTGGGTCTTTTATCCCTCCTTCTGGCCAATTTAGTATATTTATAGGTAGGGAGGTCGTAGGAATTAGACTTTTAATCTTATTTATAACTACAGGTTCTGCCTCTGGATTATCCAGACATAGATATATAGTATCTACTCCAAGATTTTCTAGCTGGGATAAGCTCTTAGTTAGAGACCCTGAAATAGAAAGTACAATATCTCCTATGTATTGGTTAGGGCTCTCTAGGTCCCCTATTAAGGGAGTTATCATGTCGAACTCTCCCTCTACTAGAAGCACCTCCGTACTAGAGCCTTTAGATTTGCCTCCCAAGGATGTACGGTAGTTACCTAGACCCACAAAACCCAGGACTGGATCGTCTATATCAGGTCCCAGTATCTTGTACTGTTTCTTTTTGTCTCCTGTGAGGAATTCATGTCTAATTCTGAACCCTCCTAGTACGCTAGGCGTTTTGTGATGATAGATAACCAGCGCACCCACGTAATTTCCGTAGGACTTTTGGAAGTACCCAGACGTTAAGTACTCTACCACACGTTTGGAGTCCTTTAGCTCCGGGGAGTTAATTACGTACGCAATGGGAGGTAGTATACCTACAGGTATAGTTTGTAGTATATCCTCGGTTAGGGGAACCCCTCTATTTTTTAAGAACTCTAGACATTTCTTCCCTGTGGGGTGTTTTTCTGTGTCTTTAGCTACGTCTAACAGGAATTTATTTGTTATGTATGCGACTTCCCCACGAAGGGAGTCCATCTCTTCTTTTTCTTTTAGCTCTAAGGCTAACTTAGCAGGTAATCTGCATCCATAATTTCTTAATTCAATCAGGGCTCTACCCCAACTGAGGTTGAGCAGCTTACTAGCAAAATTTATAATATCACCCTCGAAGTACCCACATCCGAAGCATTTAGCGAATCTCTTGTTTACTAGTATATAGAAACTAGGGGTTTTCTCTTCATGGAAGGGGCAGCAGGCCCTAATCGTATCTCCTTTTTCTATAAATGAGTCTTTGTTTATAGATGTTAGTAAGGATTTAAATCCATTAACCCCTATTTGTCTCCAGGCTGCTTTTTTATCCATTACTTGCTCTTTCTGGTCTTAATCTCCTCCCTACACATCCCCTTGTATATGCACCAATTGCATAGGGGATTTTTGTGTATTTCCGGCTCCTCAGCAGAAAAGTAGGACGAGCTGTGTTGTTGGATTTTAATCAGAGTTGGGTTATTCTCATCCATAGGGAAATTATCCCGTGTAGAGACATTTGGAACCCACATCATTTTAGCTAACCGTAGGAAATATAAACCATTTCGCACGGTCTGTACCTTAGGGAATAGCGCGAATACAAGTGTAGTATAGAACTCCAACTGATCTTGCGCGTATTTTAAGCTAGCGCTCTTACTAGTTTTTAGGTCTAGTATTACAGCTACTGACCCGTCAGCAGATAATAGGATTATATCCGCCTTCCCTCGTAAACATGTATTTTTGCCCCAATAGTCCGAGGGTTCTAATTTTTCGTCTACGCACAGCTCCACTTCTCTTAGCTCTTGTGTAAGATTATGAGCCTCCTTAAATCTGTCTAATCTGTTAGAGAAATTTGTAACAGCATGCTGGTGAGCGGTCACTTCCTCCACTAGGTCTGCTTCTAGATTTTCCTCTCTTTGTACTTGAGGTAATGCTTTTTCTAGGAGAACTCCCTCCGCAACCAACTCAGATAGGCGATGCATCGCTGTACCAAATTGGGCTGCAGACATATCCACCGTTACCCTTAGTTTTTCTGGTATGTCCTTCTCTTTGAGCTTTTCCACGTATTGGTAGTGCGTTTTAAGCCCACACGTTTTAAGGGTAGAGAGCTTACTGGGGGAGAAGGGGGTAAACTCCATCGCCTCCTCGCTAAAAAAAGTGGTCATATCTACTCCTGTAGCAGGCCTGGTAAAGTGCGGCCCTTACTTGGTTAAATCAGAGCTTTAGAACGGGATGTCATTCCCATCCTGGGCGAGGGGTGAGCCTTCCTCCTTTGAGGAGGATTTCTGTAGCTTCTCCTCCTCGTAGCGAGTCTTCATTGACTCAGTTGTGGAAACCGTCTGTTCATCGAGTAATTCAAAGAGCTCTTTGAGCTCTCCTAGGTTGTGCTCATTCGCAGGCGGGTTGTCCTCTACACTGATACGGTAGAATGGCTTACCTTTCGCCTTCTCCGCCGAGAATGTGTGGACGAACTCGTATAGCTGTGGAGGGTTGGCCCCACCCCCCTCTTCTTGCATGAAATCCACCCATCTCTGGGTGATAGAGGAGATTAAACTTGATCCCTCTTGGTATGACGACCCTTTCAGATCTAAGGTAACCAGCTTGTCAATTTTTGTAAGCCATAGCTGGACTCGAACTGACACCTGGCAGGGGGCTTTGGTATAACTCCCATCGCTGCTTTCCGGTTTGTCCGAGAAGGAGCACGCGTTACACGAGTTGTAGTAGGATTCCTGGGGGTGGATAGGCTGCGGCGCCTTTCCTACATCCCCGTTCGGAGCGCTACACATGTACTCTCGGTTGAGGGTATAGGATCGTGCGTAGTGCACGTTTAGGAGGATAGCCTCGAAGGACTTTCCTAGGATGTCCCCCTCTGTGGTGTAGAAGTCTCCAATCTTACAATCATCTGGGATGTTTCCAGAAGTTGGTTGTGCAACTCGGGCGTATACACTACGCTGCTTCTTGCCTCCCGCCCTCACTCCCGGCCCAATACCTGGAATTCTTATAGCGGGTGCTGTTGCTTGTTGGTTTTGTTTAAGGGCCGCGATAGCCCCTTCAATTGCTTCTGTGGTATCTGACATAAAGGCTTATCCTTATGATTGAAATGTATTACAACTCGTTGAGAGACGTTAAAATACTCTCACGAGAAGAAGAGAGGGCCGCATTTCTAGACTGGAAAAGTAGCGGCTCCATTGAGAGCAGAGATCTCCTGATCAAGGGCAACCTTCGTTTAGTCTTTAGCATAGCTAAGAGCTACGCCAAAGATAAAAATCCGAATACCCTTATGGAGCTCATTTCTGCGGGGAATGAGGGCCTGATGTACTCTCTGTCCAAGTACGACCCGGACAAAGGGACTAAATTTAGTACGTACTGCGGGTCTTGGATATTGATGTACATCCGAAGATTTGCAGTCTCTGAAAACCACCTTATAAAGCCTCCTTCTTCTGTGCGTAGGAAGGCAAAGATGGCGGATTCTTTGAGGAATACTAATAACCCTTTGTCCTTTGATGAAAGTTATATGTCTTCCTCTGAAGACGATATTTCTGAGGAGTATCAAGAACGTGATCTCCAAATTTATAATGCAAAGACTCTTCTGAGCCTTCTGTCATTTTTACACCCTAGAGAGAGGTACATCGTAGAATACTCCTACGGTATAGGAGATAAAGATACTCTCTCCCTAAGGGCGTTAGGGAAAAGGCTGTCGCTCAGTAGTGAACGAATACGCCAGATTAAACTTAGCGCAATCAATTCTTTGAACGAGTGGGGTAGCTTTTACGCTTGACCCTCTCCGGCCTCTTCTTCGTCCTCTTCTACTTCTTCAACGAAGGCAGAAGCGCTATCTATGATCTGCTGGAGGACGTCATTAGATGCCGCCGGGTCAATAGCTATCTTAATAGCCGCGATTGCCCCAGCAACAAAATGTAATTCGGCGTCGTCCAGATTTGGCACCTCACTGTCGAGGTCGTTAACCCATGCCAGCGCCGTAGCCTCATCCAGGCCCGTGATTTTATCCACCTTCGTGGTTTTACGACTTTTTTCTTTGAGGGCCCCGTCGGCCTCCTCATTGAGTTTTTTGATCTTTTTGCGGAGCTGCGCCACCGTGTATTTCCCGGCAATCATATCAAGGAGCAGAGAGTCTCTTACCTCCGCTGCTTTGTCTATCTCGGATTGGTTGGTGATTATCCCTGCCTCGTCAGTCTTTGGCGAGACGTTGACGAGACGCAGTGCTCGCACAGTTGAGATGTTGATTAGGCCCTCCTTAAAGGCATCTTGAAGCTCGATATGAGTGATAGCGGGGTTTACGAGCCGCAAGGCCTCTCTCACCTCGTCAACACTCGAACCCATGTCTTTAGCGAAGTTCTTTATGAGTTCACCTTCGTCTACCTCGTTGCCTTCACCCAGGACAGCCTGGACTTGTAATCGTCGCAGGTCCACGAGGTGCTTTGTGTTCAGGGCCACGGAGAGCTCTCCCCACTGTACACCCATGTTCAATGAATTCTGGTCCTGGAGGAGATTTGTTTGGAGCTTTAGGACCTCCGCCTTAATGTTTTCATCTGTGGGCTCCTCTCCTCTGGAGAGAAGAGAATTTGTGGCCTCGTCAGTCAGGCTGGGGTACACGATGGCTCGGATTTTTCCACGGTGCCACTCAGCGGGAGGGCCGATGTCCTTATTTCCCGTCTCTACGAGTTGTAGCATCGCTGCTAATCTCGTATGCCCATTATTAGGCACGTAGAGGGTCTCTCCCTCTTCTGCACCAGAAGGAGCAGGCACGGGGTTGTACTTACACCACTCCAGGACGGAGATAGGTGCGATTTGCCCCCGCATCTGAATGTCTTTAATGAGTGCGGCCACCTCCTCAGGGGCCTCCTCTTGACGAGTTTGACTCCCAAGTCTGTCGTAAGTTGTAAGGTTATGAATTACCTGATCAAGAGGTAAGGACTGTGTTTTTCCAACTTGTCTATTCATATTATCCTCTACATTTTGTGTAGTTATCGCAAAATTTACTGCTGCATTTCCAGTGTGTAGGATTTGCGTATGGAAAGAAATTGGAGCTTATTCCTAGAGCTGTCTGCTCTATAATCTTGCTCATAAATGATTTATGTTTTTTTGTCATTTCTAATGGGACTGGAGGGATACTCCTAGCACCTACTCTTATTTTTGGTGGCTTTAATTGCCAGAAGGCTACATGGGCAGCACTGGTGGCTACACCACAGATGGCTAGTTGTAGCGAGTCGTTCGCGTCTCTGGCCATAGCCCCTACCTTGAGGTCTACAGCCATTCGGATATTTGTCAGCGGGTCCCACAGTACCATATCCACCCTACAGAGAACAGGAATTTCCCCCACTCTGAGGTAATAAGTTTCCTCTGCAGTTTCGGGGACATAGCTCTGTTGGACCATATCCTTATGCCAGGTATTGAAGATTTCCTGCGCATTTTTCTTAGCCGCTTCCCAAGGGGGACTACCTCCTTCTTGGTCGGGAAAAGTACCCAGTATTTTTAGCCTCTCTTCTCTGAAGTGGTCGTCCAGATCCAGTACATCTATGTCAGTAGACAGCGCCTTATTTATGTCCCTAACCTGCTCTATGGTCACTTCACTCGCGTGGAGGCCTTTAGACTTGTAGGCGGATATAACGTTTTTTAGGTACTGCTCCACAAGACAGTGCACATAAGATCCAAGCACCATCTTGTCATTTGGGGGCCCATAAGGCTCCCCTTTTACGTAACGTACTCTCCACGCCTCTCCGCAGTCCTGGTAAAGACTAAGAGAACTGGGAGATAGATACTCCCGTAGGTTGTCATTAAGTAGTCCCTGCTCTCGGACTCTTTGTTTTAGTTCCTCAAAGGTAGTTCTGTCTATAGGGGTCATATGAACCTCGTTAGTTCTATAGTGTTCTTCTTCACAGAAGAGTCTAAAATACACGCCTTACTGAAGGGCAGTGTATTATTGGTTAAACACTTTTGGGTGTGAGGGCAGGTAACGCATTCGGGCCTATCTACCATAAGGGAAGCTATATCCACCTTACTTCTTAGCAGACGATATATATCTTCGTATACGGATCCATTTATAACTAGAACCTGTACTAAGATCTGTCCTAGTCCCTTAGCTCTGATGCCCCAGTTTCGGTCTAAGCTTTGTAGCCATTGATCTAGGGCGAAGGGTAATTCCGTGTAGATCATTATCGGTGCTTTGAATGTCACTCCTATTCCCATTTGTACTTGGGCCACTATGAAGCAGGGGCCTTTATGGTTGTTAAATTCTTGTTCTACGTCCCCAGGATTAGCGGTTTGAGAGTCGTAGCGGAAGGTGGGGATTTTTGTGGATTTCTTTACCAGCTCATTTATAGTTTGGGCATGCTTAGCCCATATGATCACCTTTTTTTCATTAGCAGCATGGCTCTCTGCAAGTTCCAAAGCTGCTTCTACTAGGCGAGATTTAATATTTATAATCTTCCTGCCGGGGTCCTTAGACACAACACTACATTTAGAAGTATAAGGCTGTACGCCAGCTACCACGCATGCTCTCATCTTGGGACAGGTATCACATATCTTAGGGTCTTTAAGAGATTTGTATATAAACCCAGCGCAGACTTGAGCTACCTTACCTAGCTTAACCACGCTAGGAGCAACAGATAGCTCTTCGCCCTTAATAGTTATGCTGTCCTCCTCATGACTTATGAGCTTGTTGTAGACTCTTTTTTGGTCTGGGTGGGGTAAGATCTTCACTGTCTGGAAGATCCTAGCTGGCAGATCAACTGCTTGGTCAGACTTGACAACGTGCCCTATTGAATTTATTAATTTATTTATGTCTGCTAGATGTCTGTACCCTGTGACTATATGTTGATTCCAGGGACTTGTAATAACATGCTTTTTCTTGAATGCATAAAAGCTAGGAACTACAAACTCCCCCAGGAATCTCATCGCACCCCAGATGTCTGTAGGCTTTCCCTTACTAGGAGTACCACTTAGCACGTACCTATAAGAACACCTATGCGCTAGCTGTAAGGCTGCTTTCGTAATACCGCTGTTTGGGTTCTGTAATTTGTGACACTCATCCGCAACAATAATAGAGAACTTCTTAGTGATAAGATCTTCTATACTAGATCTTGCTGACTCGTAGGTGATTACTATGCCTGCTACTCTGTCAGCTATGGCCTTATCTATCTTTTTCTTTCTTACCTTGGGATTGGAGCCACTTATGACTCTAAATTCCTCTGTACCCCTAGAGTGTATTTCCATCTCTTTTTCCCATGTAGAGAGGTTAACTCGTAGAGCTAAAACCAGGGTTAGGCTCTCTGGGTACTGTTGGCGATACAGGAGTACTCTAGAGCAGCATACGTATGTTTTACCTAGGCCTGGCTCCCAAAACACTCCCATGCGGGGTCGCTTCATAAGTAAATCTAGGCCAATTTTTTGATGCTCGTAAGGTGGATACACAGGGTTTATTTTTGCAAACCAATCTTCCGTCTGTCCGAGCTTATTTATATGAGAAGTAAGCTTGTGGCTTTTAGTCGCTCCTTCTCCAGTAGTGTTAAGTATCTCCTCTATATATGGGGGGAAACCTGGGCCTGCTAAGGCAGTGCCCCGTACTTTAAGTAACTTATTTTTTACCATTTCTGGTGGGAATCTCGATATTGTTATTATCGGTAGCCCCTCTGTGTTATATACTATATTCAGAAACAAGCTTTTTCTCCTAGCTCTATAGGGCGGACTTAATCTTATGACACAAAGAAGGGTGGTTAGATGTCCAGTATCTCTACTATGCTCGCAGACCCCGGCTCCTTAGGGTATACGGGAGGGGCCTATGGGGACCCCACACGCTTATGGGCACATGATTTTAGCCCTAAGAATATAAAGCAACTATTCAAATGGACTGAGTACCTATATTTCAACTCTGCTCACATTTTTAGTGGTATAAGGAAGTACGCGGAGTACCCAATTACAGAGATAAACTATCACTCTAAAGGGGAAGAGACAACCCAAAAATACCGCGCTGTGCTAGAAGAGAAAATGGGCATAAAGAGCCTATTAATTAAGTGCAGTATAGACTTACAGGTGTACGGAAATAGCTTTGTCTCTTTACATATGCCTTTTAGTAGGCACCTGGCGTGTCCTTCATGCGCTTCTATCTCAGAGATCAGCACAGTAGACTTCAAATACAAGCATAAGACCGCTTCATTCCATATGGAGTGTCCTGCCTGCGGTAAAAAAGGGGATGCCAATATAAAGGATCGCCTACTCAAAACCCCTACAGGAGTACATCTCATACGGTGGGACCCTAAGCTTATAAATATTCAGCATAATGAGATAACAAACCAATCTGAATACTACCTAGAGATATCTCCAAACATCAAGGGTAAGGTGCTAAAAGGAGATGTGCATACTGTATCCACCATGCCTCTCAGCATACTTAAAGCTATAGGTGAGGGAGCAGACTTCAAGTTTAATAAAGATCAGCTGTTTCATTCTAAAATAGATACCCCAGCAGGGGTTATGGCTGGTTGGGGGTTACCACCACTGACAGCAGCTATACCACTGTTCCACCATGCAGCAGTATTGAGGAAAGCTAATGAGTCTATCGCTCTAGAGAGAATAATCCCTATGCGAGTAATGCACCCGCAGGCTACTTCCGGGGCAGCAGACCCTATACAAACTATGAGTATTGCTAGCTTTATGGATGACCTAGAAGCCAACCTTAAAAGCTGGAGGAAAGACCCAAATCACATAATGATGAGCCCTGTTGCAGTAGGGGTAAGTCAGGTGGGCGGAGAGGGCCGCGCCCTAATGGTAGATAGTGAGGTCTCCAGAGTAGAGGATAACATTATAGCCTCTATGGGTTTTCCTAAAGAGTTTATCTACGGGGGCTTATCGTTTACTGGGTCTAGTATCACCTTAAGAATGTTGGAGAATCAGCTGGAGTCCAGTGTATTCCAAATAAACAATCTATTACAGTGGGTTGCATCTAGGGTAGGTAATTTTTTAAATCTACCCGGTATAAAAGTGCAATTAGGCGACTTTAAGATGGTAGATGATGTTCAGCAAAAACAACTAGTTATGAATTTATGGCAGTCTCAGATTGTCAGTAAGACTACCTTGGCTGAAGCACATGGGATAGATTTGAAAGAAGAGCAGGAGCGTATAAAGCAGGAAGCTATCTCTGATATGCGCTTACAAAACGATATAAATACAGAAGTAGAGAAGTTACAGAGCTCTCTAGCAGAACAGGCTAAACAGATGGCCGCCCAGAATGAACCTCCAGGATTAAATTATGATCAACAAGCTGTTATCGCACAGGCCGAGGAGATAGCCATGCAGATGCTACAGTCTGATGAAGGCACTAGACGCTCTCAACTATCATCGTTACAGTCAGAGGATTATGTTATGTACTCTGTGGTTATACAGCGTATGGAGCAGTTAAGACTTGACCAGCAGAATCAGGCGCAGTCACAAGGAGGTATGTAATGACTGAGGATATTATAAAGGATTTATCCCAGAGTAACTCTATACATAAGAAAAAATATGAGACGCCTGTGTTATTTCCGGAGATACCAGATCCTCCAGAAGGCTTCGATCCTGAGGCTAATATACTATTTGAGGACGCTGTACCTCATAGTGAGAGAGTTGAGCCTAGGAAAACAGACTATTCTGGTATGGTACCTAAGGCTAGAGTGTTTTTGGTGGGGCAAGAAGGCAACACAGAATACGAGGAAATTTTAAAGCTAGGGATAGCGGGGAAATACGTCCTAGGAAAGAAAGAGATACTGGACATGAAGGGTAGTGATAAATTTAAGGTGTACTTGGAGTGGATAGAGCTGCCAGCTAAAAAAGGAGAGTAACTCCCTTTTTTATTTATGTATTTATTATTTATGTGGCGGGCTTAACCCCAGAAGAACCACATAATTGGCTCCTTTCCTATTTGTTTGGTGTGTGTGTGTGAGATTAGGCTTTAAGAGATTATTCTTAAAGCCTACGAAGGGAGAGGTTTCGAACTTTGGCTCAGGCTCAGGCTCAGGCTCTCTTTCAGGAAGAAGATAGGAGAAGTGCTCCCATATCTCCGGAGAAACGTACCCCTGAGACACTGCCTTAGCCATGGCCAACTCTCCTAGGTCCACCCCTTTTTCATTTAGAAGCTCGGAGGGGGAGAGCAAGAGCAATTCCTCGTATTTATCGAGGATCAATTGCTTAATCTCAATGTATGAGGCTTCCTCTTCCTCTTTTTCAACTTGAGCCATCTCTTTCTGCATCTCGCAAAGCAGCAGGGGATAGAACATTAAAGCCCCCTCAGCCTTCTCGTCTACGGCGTTGAGACCCATCGGGTTGAGGCACTGAAGGGGTCTGTCTAGGGTGAGAGGAAACTCTGAATCTGTCCACATAAGGACCTCTGCGATGGATACATCCACCCCTAACTGCGTAGGTAGGGGCTTTGAAAGTATTTCAGAGTGGAAGAGTTTTACTCTCTCCCCTCCTTCAGTCGTGTAGATCACTCGGCTGGAGGAGGGGTGTACCCTCTTGTCTATTTTCAACACCCCTACCCTGTTGTGCCATCCCAGGAGAGCCCACATGGCCGCCGCCGCCTGGGCCAACTGACCAAGCAGAGGCGCGGAGGAGAATTTACCCACGAGACCCTCCAACTCTATCGGCAGGGACTGCACATATTTTGGGTGAAGATCCTTCACTAAGTCCCGGTACGCGTTTCTTTTTTCCATCTTTTTTTTTTTCTTTCTGGAGGGGTTACCCCTCCTTTCATTGAGGAAAATTTCTTTGCTTGGCATTTATAGGAGCCATAGCGTATTCTTATGACAGAACCTGCCCCTATTTTTGCGAGAGTGAGAGCGCCATGATCAAAGAGTCTAGTAATGACTTACTGCCTATTATTATGCGTCCAGACCAGCGAAGAGGGTTGGTACGAGACTCCGCATTAAAGGGAGTAGACTCCCTCTTCCCTATAATTGGAACTCACAGGGAGATACACATCTCAAACCCTAGAGTGCAGGAGAAGAACCACGGATATGATATTCATAAGCAGGCACTTATGACCGGAGGGTCCTTATCCGAGCCTCTGAAGGCAGATGTCACTATAAAGGATAAAAAAACAGGCAAGACTTTAGATAGTAAGAAGGGGCATACCTTACTACAATTACCCTATGTTACGGATAATCATACATTTGTAGTTAAGGGCAATGAGTACGTAGTTAAGAACCAATTAAGGACAAAGCCAGGGGTGTACACTAGGCGGAGGGCCAATGATGATATAGAGAGCTCTTTTAATCTAGCGAAGGGCCAGAACTTTAGAATGAGCATGAGCCCTGAGAAGGGGCATCTATTTATGGAGTATGGTACTTCTAAGATCCCTGCTTACCCTATTATGCGGGGCCTAGGTTTACAACATGAGGATATATCTAAGAAGTGGGGGTCTCAGTTAGCCGATAGAAATAAAGATGCTTTCGACTCTAAGAGGGATACCCACATAGACAAGCTATATAATAAGATTATGCCCGCCAACAAAAGGGTAGATTCCTCCACCTCTGATAAACTAAATAAGATACATACCGCGTATAAAGATACACAGTTAGACCCTAAAACTACACTTAAGACATTAGGCACGAGCCACACAAGAGTAGGGCCTATGCTTATGCTGGAAGCATCTAATAAAATATTGGATGTTTACAATGGTAGGAAACCTGAAGATGAGCGCGATTCTTTGGAGTTCCAAAAGTTAGTTTCTCCAGAGGACTTCATACAAGAGAGACTAGTTAAGAAAAAGCACGAATTAGGGTTTAAGTTTAGAAATAAAGCAGACTTGCAGAAAGACCCCTTAGTGGACAAGATCCTTCCCGCAGGCAGTTTAACTAGGACTCTAACAGGATTTATTACTAACTCTCAGATCAGCCAACTCCCAGCACAGATAAACCCTGTAGAAATATTAGATGGTATACAGGCAGTAACTCGTGTAGGAGAAGGCGGAATTAGTGACTCCAGAGCTGTCCCAGACTCTGTACGTGGTATCCATCCCTCTACTTTTGGGGTTATGGATCCCTATAAGACTCCAGACTCTGGAGCCATCGGAGTAGAGACCAGGTTGTCTAGTGGGGCATTAAAGGATAAGAAAGGCAATATATTCATGCCTTTAACAGACACTAAAACAAATAAGCGTATATACATGGATGCAGCGGAGATGGCCTCTCACACTATAGCCTTCCCTAATCAGAGTACAACTAAGGGGCGTGTGGACGTTATACGTAATGGTAAGGTAACAAAAGTTAAGCCTAAAAATGTGCGGTACCAGATCCCCTCACCACAACAGATGTACTCTGTGGCTTCCAACTTAGTGCCCCTATTAGATTCCACGCAAGGAAACAGAATAATGATGGGAGGTAAGTACTCTACGCAGAGCCTGCCTCTTATTGACCGAGAAATTCCTTTAGTGGCTTCTGCTACCCCTGAAGAGTCGTGGGTGCCCTCTAATATTAAAACTATGGAGAAACTAACCGCACGAGCTTTCCTACCTAAATCTAACGTAGATGGAACAGTGAAGAAAGTTACTAATGGGTACATCGATATACAGACCGATGCAGGCAAGACAGTACGGCGCTCTTTAGCTCAGAATTTCCCCTTAGCTTCAAAGACAATGTTACATCACACCCCTGCTGTATCCGTAGGACAAAAGGTTAAGCACGGGTCAGTATTAGCGGACTCTAATTACACCAAGAATGGAGATCTCGCTCTCGGTAAAAATTTAAAGATTGGTTACGTAGCGTACCACGGCTTAAATAGTAATGACGCTGTGGTTATATCTAATTCCGCCGCCAATAAGATGACTTCCCAGACTCTAGTAAAGAAAGTTATACCGTTAGATCCTGATACTCATTTAAGTAAAAAGAAGCATAACGCTAACTTCCCTAAACTATTCACTAAAGGGCAGTACGACAAGATAGATGATGGATTAATCCGCCCAGGAATGAAGGTATCCCATGGAGATCCTATAGCCACGGTACTTCGTAAATCTCAGCCAACTATAGAAAATCAGATGTTTGGTAGGATACATAAGTCACTGCGTAGACAGTATTCTGACGATACGCTTACTTGGGATAAAGAGACGGAAGGGGAGGTAGTTGACGTAGTAAAGAGCCCTAAACAAGTAACTATTACTGTTAAGACTAACTCTCCCCTAAAGTTAGGAGACAAAGTAGCTAATAGGTATGGAGGTAAAGGGGTAGTATCCAAAATACTGGATGACGAGGAGATGCTGCAAGATGATAAAGGTAAGCCTTTAGACATGCTATGGACTTCGGTGGGGGTTGTTTCCAGAATCAACCCGTCTCAGGTAGTAGAGACCGCCCTGGCTAAAGTAGCGGAGAAGACAGGTAAACAGGTGCGTATACCTTCTTTTCAAAAGGTTAACAATGTAAAGTTCGCTAGAGATATGCTGAAGAAACACGGACTTAAAGATAAAGAAACTTTAACCGACCCTATCTCAGGCAAAAAGATCCCCAATATAATGGTGGGACCGCAGTACACTTATAAGCTATTTAAAAGTACAGATACTAATTTTGCCGCTAGAGGCATAGACGGAGGTTACGATCTCAACCAACAGCCTTCTAAGGGAGGGGTAACAGGGGCTAAAGGCACAGGAATAATGGAGATTAATGCTCTCCTAGCACATGATGCGCGTGATATGATTAAAGAAAACGCTACTATAAAGAGTAGTCGTAACTCCGAGTATTGGCGAGGGGTACAGCTAAACCGCCCTGTGAACCAACCGGAGTCCTCCTTTGTATATAACAAGTTTAAAGGCATGCTCACAGGTGCAGGTATAAAGTTTAAACAAGAGGAGAACCAAGTTAGCCTAGCTCCCCTTACAGATAGCGAAGTTCTATCTATGAGTAGTGGGGCCATAAAGAACCCAAAGATGGTTAGGGCCAAAGACCTATATCCTGAATCCGGTGGTTTATTTGATAAGGGAATTACTGGTGGTACTTCCGGGAATAGATGGTCCCATATTCCCCTACCCGAGCCTGTGTTAAATCCTATATTTAAAGACCCAGCGCGGAGGATACTTGGATTCACAGAAAAGCAGATGGACGAACAGCTAAAGATCCAAGGAGGGCAAAGCGTAAAGAATAAGCTTAATTCTATAGATCCTGGTAATATGGCTAAATCCTTAAAGATAGGACTACGACATAAAACGGGGGCAGCCCTTGATCATACTGTAAAGACTATAAAGGCTTTAGACTCGCTAAAGAGAAATAACTTGAAGCCGGGAGATGCGTATACTATTAAGCACTTACCAGTTCTTCCCCCTGCTATGAGACCTATAGTGGCGGGTAAAACAGGAGACCTCTTAGTATCCGACCTCAATCACCTCTACAAAGACACAATACAGGCTTCTCACAAATTATCTGATACTAAAAAGTTAGGATTACCGGATATAGATGTACAGAATATGCGGGAGCACCTTAGCCGAAGTGTTGGGGCTGTAATCGGTACTAATGACCCTGTTAGTGAGAAGCTGCGACAGACCAGCACAAAGGGTATTGTTAATACTATCTCTGGAACTAAAACAGGATATTATAACGGTAAGCTGTATGCTCGTAAGCTCAATTTGACTGGTAGAGGGACTGTAGCGCCAGACCCCTCGTTGGGTATGGACGAAATTGGTATGCCTGAAGAGATGGCGTGGGGTATGTATAATCCCTTCATAGTTAAGAATATGGTAAAGAGGGGTTTCCCCGCGCTTACGGCTAAACAGGCTGTAGAGGACAGATCAGACCCTGCAAAACGGGCATTACTGGAAGAGACCAGAGTTAGGCCTATAGTTATAAATAGGGCTCCTACCTTACATAGGCATGGTATAATATCCGCATTCCCGAAGCTCGTTAAAGGTAAAACAATACAGGTGAATCCTTTTATGGAGAAAGGTATGGGGATGGACTACGATGGCGATACTCTACAGGTCCACCTGCCCGCAACCGATAAGGGTATAAAAGATTCTCATAAAATGCTGTTATCTAAGAATACCTTTGGAGATAGAAATAGAGATAATTTACTCGCTAAACCAGAGATGGAAGCTATTGCTGGTATACATATGGCCTTAAATGGAACAGGTACTGGCAGAGCGCAAACCTTTGATACCCGAGCAGATGCTATGAAAGCGTACAGAAGAGGGGATATCTCTTTAAACTCTAACGTAATAGTTAAAAAGTGAGTCTGTTATGACCCTACAACAAAAAATTAAACTGGCATACTTAGTCGGCTGCAAAATGGCCGCTGTAAACAACGCTAACGATTTAGTACAGCATTCTATGGACGCTCATGCTTCTATTAATAAGAAGACCAATACAGACGACTCTAGCTGGTACGGTAATATAATGCAGAATGGGGAGATACGTCAACAGACAGAGGCGGGGGCACAGTACGGGCCAAAGAGCCAGATGGCTATAAATCCGGAGTGGACAGGACCATGAATAACTATGAATTAGCGTACAGGCTGGGCCAGCAGGCTGCTATGGAGAAACACGCTGCCTTTAATATAATGAATAAAATACGACAAGGCGGCACTGCCGCTATGAAGTATCTCGGGACTAAAGGTTCTAAGTATGGGCTAGGTAACGATAAGTTTCAGCGTGGCGCTAAATGGGTAGGAAGAAATACTTTAGGCGATGGGGCTTTCTTGGGTGGTGGTTTAGTTAATGCCGGCTTGACTAGGGCGATGAACCCTGACGCCAGTTTTGGGGATTATGCTAGGTCTTTCGCTATTGGTGGTGCTACTGCCGGTTTTGGTTGGAGAGGCGCTACTAACGTCGGTAAGAGACTAGCAGCACCTATGGGTAGGACATCCGCCAGGAATTTAAATACCCACTTAAGAGCAATTAGAGGGCCAGGATCTAAGAATAATTTCCAGATAGCTAAAGCCTATGGTGCCACACTAAAAAAAGGTTTATCCCCAGAGGCATTAAAGTCTAATCAAGCAGCGTACAAAGAGCTTCTTAAGGCGAACACTACTCTTGGACAAAGAATGCAGTTGGGGCTGGCTACAAATAAGAGGGGCATAGCAGGGGCTACTGCAGCCTTTGGTACTGGAATGTACCTTACAAGTAAGGGTACTACTGCCGTAAATAATTTATTAGATGGTCCTGTACCGTACAACAATAACCCCTACTCCTAAGGTGCGATATGTATAAAGGAACTCTCGGAAAAGTACTAGTACAGACAGCCCTACCAGGGGCTTACCGTCCTACGGGTAACTTTGGTGTCAGAGAAGTAAAGTCCTCTTTAATGGACCTAGCTAGAAAGGACCCTACAGCATACTCCACGATTGCTCCTGAAATTAAGAAATTAGGAGACGAGTTCAGTACATACGAGGGATTATCTGTGGGGTTGGATGATATAGAGCCAGAATATAAAAAGAGAAATCCTATTTTAAGCCAGGCACGCAGAGAAATCATGGCTGCCCCCAATGAGGCTGCTATAAATAAGATCTTAGTTCGTACCCAGGGCAAGATGAAGGGGATTACTAAAACTCACCCAGGAGACATGGCCCTTACTGCTAATGCGGGGGCTAAAGGAAGTATAAACCAATTAATGAAGGCCGTGAGTAGCCCTGTAGTTATAGGTGACGCTCAAGGAAAGCCAGTACCCTACCTTATAGAACGTGGCTATAGCGAAGGATTATCTCCCGCAGAAGCGTGGATAGGGGCTGTAGAGGCTAGAGCTAACGGAATAACTGCGGCGACTAGTGTTACCGGTCCTGGAGAGATGCAAAAGGTTATGGCCAATATGATGTCTCCTTTAGTAGTCTCTGTATCTGACTGCGGCACCTCAAATGGTATAATGTTAAACCCTAAGGAAAAGCCTATAGAGGGCAGGTATTTAGCGGGTTCCAATAAATATGTGGACTCCTCTATGTACAGATCTTTGAGCTCTAAAGGCTCTCCTGTAAAAGTGCGATCTGCTCTAACCTGTGAATCTGACGGGGGAGTATGTCAAAAATGTGCTGGTAGAGATAATTACGGTAAAGATGTAGACATAGGTGCAAACCTAGGCATACGCAGTAGTCAGGCTCTATCGGAGCCACTTACGCAGATGACCCTTAGTGCTCGGCATGGTGTTAATTTGGTCTCTGGTGGAGGCGAGGACCTTAAACTTTCTGGGTTGAAGGGTTTTAAACAGCTGGTGGAAATGCCCAAGTCTTTCATGCACAAAGCCCCTGTCTCTAGTATTACGGGTAAAGTAGATTCTATAACTAAAGCTCCCCAAGGAGGGTTCGATCTCTCTATTTCTGGTAAGCCACATTATGTTCCTCCTGGCAGAAACCTTAAAGTGACTACAGGCCAGAGCATTCACGGCGGGGATGTCTTATCCTCAGGTATCCCGAATCCTGCAGACGTATTACTACATAAGGGAATAGGGGAAGGGCGTAAGTATTTAGCAGACTCTCTAAGTACACTCTATAAAGACGAGGGAATTAAAACAGACCCTAAACATTTTGAGTACTTAGCAAAAACCCAGTTTAATTATGTAAAGGCGGACGCACCTTTAGGAGAGTATCTCCCTGGTGAAGTTATCCCATACAACACGGCTAAAAAGCTGTATAAAGAGCAATCATACACAACAAATACTCGTAAAGCAGCGGGTAAAGTTCTTATGGAACCAGTACTACAGCACATGCCGGGTACGTATCTCACGCCTAGTGTTGTAGGTGATATATCCAAGGCAGGAGTCAAAACTGTGTCTATAACGGATAGCCCTACTAAATTTACCCCTATAGCTTCTAGCGCAGTTAGAACTCCTTTATTTAATCCTAATTGGATGCAAAGACTGGGGTATCGATATCAGAAGGCTACTCTTTTACAGGCGGCAGCTACAGGAGAGAGTGCACCTCTCTCTGGTTATGACCCAATTCCAGGTATAGTTACAGGATTAATAGGGAGAGGCGAAGATGGAAAATACTAACTTAACACCTCCACTACCAGAAGGTTTAGAAAAACACGCTGTAAACTGGGGCCAAGTAGGGAAGGGGGCACTGTCCGCTTTAGGCAAGGCCAAAGGTGCTCTTGTAGGGTATGGGGATGACGCGCTAAGACAACGAGGAGTCCTTAAAGATATACGTAAACATGTAACTAGATCTGGGTGGGACACTCATGCGTATAATAGGGCTATAAATGTAGGGTCTTCTGCTGTAGACGATGCTACTAAGGCATTTACAAACCCAACCCTTATAAAGGGTACATCTCTAGCAGGCTCCGGTGCAACACAAGCCATAAAAGATCCCTCTAAACTAATTAATAAATGGTGGAATCCTTTTGGTCAGTACATGGGTGGGGAAGCTGGAATTAATACTCTTAAGTCTAGGTTCCAGCAAGGAGGTCTCTTTGGTAGAGGTGGTCTAGCTCACGGTACATTCGCGTATAACCCAAGATTAGGACACAATTGGTCTCAGATGCGGCAGGGGAAGAATCTTCTACCTTCAATAAGTAGAAATAGAGGAGGGTCGTGGTATAAACCTCTGAATTGGGATTCAGGATCTGTATTAGGTACTGCTGGTAGGGGCAGTGCAGAGGCCCTAAAGTGGGGTATCGGTGTGGGGGTTCCTGCCGCTACTATGTACGGTGCTTTTAATCCAGAAGAGGGAGATACTAGAGGTTTAGGGCAGCGCCTAGGTGGCGCTCTAGGAAGTACCGCAGGTACATACGCTAGTTGGGCTATGGGGCCTGCCTCTTGGTTGCCCGCTACACTAGCTCCCCATATTCTAGGAGATACCAAAGTAACTAGATTTCTAGAAAAAACCACTCCATGGAGCATAGGGGAGACTGCTGGAGAAGTGGTTGGCTCTCTAGGGCAGCGTAAAACTTGGGATCCCGTAAAATACCAAGAAGAGAAATATAGAAAGATGCAGCAGCAGTATCAGATGCAGCAAATGCAGCAAATGCAGCAAATGCAGCGAATGCAGCGGCCCTATGCACAACCAGGGTACAGACGGTTAGGAACTTCCCGCTTGCCTTATGCTGGAGGATCCGTTACTGGATATGACTATAGAGGACAATCTCCTCAGGCTAGTAAATATACTGTACCTCAACTACCACAAGGGTTGATGTACAATAGATATTGATCTATGATTACACTGAAGTTAACTCAAGTAGACTCTACATGGCTGCCTTGCAGCGAAGAAAAAAGGTAAGATAAAGATGAGCAGTTTTACAAAGATAGCCTTCGTTCAAGGCCTCCAGCGTTCTTTAATTTCTCGGGGAGTTCTTCCTCAGTACTCTTCTCCCCTTCAAGCTAAAATCGCTGCTGAAAATGCTAGCGACAGCATAAAAGAGGAGCTCGATACCCAGGAGCCCCCCGAGGAGGAAGTACAAGAAGCATTGGTCGATCTCGTTGAGAACGTCCCTGCAGAAGACACTGTTGAAGCAATTGAAGAGATCGCCCAGAAGGGAGAGCTCGAAGAGGCATTGGCAGTACTTCAAGAGGCGGACCAATCTAAGCAGGCCTCTATCGCATACCGTTTTCTCGCTAAAATGGCTGCTGAAGATGCTTCTGTATTAGTGGGGGCACCAGAGAAGCAGAATGATGGACGAGACCCTTCTTTTGCGAATAAAGGAGGTAAGGCCATCATAGATAAACTTACTGCCAGCGTTCCCCAAACAACGGTTAAGGCTATCAATCCCAATGCTACCTCACAAGGTATAGATTTTGATCAGATTGATAAAACTGTAACAGCAAAGCAAGCAGCCTGGTTACTCCGTAAGCTCGCTGGTGGTGACGCTTCTGAAATCGGCGGTAAAGGGGCTGAGCCTGCACAACATGATGGTAAGCCTGAGGGCTTCGCTAACAATGGTGGAGATCCAATCTTACAGCACCTTGACCTCAAGGCAGGCCACGGACTAGACGCAGCAGTTCCTCATCCTAATAGTGAGGCTGGAACTCCCCGTGAGGATAAATTAGACGTAAGTAAGCAAACAGATGCAGCCGCTAGTAAGCAAACAGATGTAGCCGCTCTGGTACATAAATGTGCCTCAGAGGTTGGACACTTTCTCCCTCATAATCTCACCAATAGAGATAAAGTAGCCGCTCTTCGCACTATGAGTCTTATGAATAACACCGAGAGAGCTATCTATCTCGGACGCATTAAGCAGGCTGCAGAAGAAAAAGCTAAGGTAGATGCCGAGCAGAGTAAAGATATTAACAATCTAGAAGAGGATGTTAAAAATATTGAGACAGCTCTCAATAAGCAGGATGAAGAAAAAGTAGCAGCACAGATGCTGCGTAGACTCGGAATTGGAGTTTAATCTCATGAATAAGAGAGCAGCTTACATTATGGGCGTATACGCCGCAGGAGTAGACCGTGGTTTACTCCAGCCTACTCCTTTAGAGAAAATGGCTCAACAGGCAGAAGTAGCTGCGGGAGCCACTATGGACGAAGTTGGTATGGTTGGGTCTTCAATAACTGCCCAAGATATCAGTAGCATGGCCAAGATCCTGTCTGTACTCACACAATTACAGCAAGTGTATAATGAGCAGATGATGATGCCTCCAGAGGGAATGCCTCCAGAGGGAATGCCTCCGCAGGGAATGCCTCCGCAGGGAATGCCTCCGCAGGGAATGCCTCCGCAGGGAATGCAGGCACCTATGGGGCCACCACCACAAGGGATGCAGGCGCCTGGTCCTGGCCCGGCAATGCAGTAGTCCGTTAATTATATGAGTAAGAGTAATCTAACCCTGGGGGACCTAGCAAAAGCTAAAGGAATCCTTCAGTTAAAGAAAACTCTTGGTGGTTCTGATGAGGACTACGCTAAGATGCTTGTTATGTCTAATAAGTATCTTAAAGACCATCCAGATCTAGCTGCATTAAGTGTAGGTATTTCTGGTTCTGGTGCTTTTTATGACCACAATAGACGCCGTATTGGTCTGCATAACGCGGATCCAAATATTCTAGCTCACGAATTAGGCCATGCTGTAGATCTTGGGGGGAGTTCTTCTTTATATAATGAGGTAATTACTCCTTATTCTAAAAAACTAACTAGAGCCCTAAGCCATATAGCTTTACCAGCGTCTGTAGCCTTGGCTGCTTCCACCTTAGAAGAGCAAAAAAAGCAAAGATACTTTAATTACGCTAAAGGGGTAGCTGCTCTGGCGGCTGCTCCAAATCTATTAAATGAGATACGGGCTACTCACATAGCTGCTAAGATGTCTCCTAATTACGGCAGAACGATGGCCTCTTTATCCCCAGGGTTAATACTTCATGGTGCTACTAGTCTGACTCCTTTAAGTACTTTTATGGGTGTGGACTACATAAGAGGAAAACAGGGGCCTGTTGCTAATATAGTAGCGCGATCCTTAGGGATGCCCGCATTGCCCCCAACTATGCCCACATAGATTGTCTACACGCATATTTTGCGTTATAATATAGCCAAGGTTAGATCTTCCGTACATATCTAAGAATAGCAGGGCGAACCATGATTAAACTAGCAGCAATATCTCCGCGTACTAATAATTTTATTGAAGTTAATCAGGGAGATTCTAGCCCAGAGCAGCAGCAGTACGACCAACTCTTTAGTGAGATGGCCCATGCTACGTTTGGGGCTAAGAGCCCTGAGCTAGCTGAGAGCATCCTACATTTTAAAGTGTTAGAGAGTAAATTAGAAGATAATTCAGGGATAGGCATCTTTATATGTAAGCTGGCTAACAAGAATATCCATGTACCAGTAATTATGGTTCAAGGGTCTGTTAAAAGTCCAGATGTGTTCTTCTCCCCCGACAGTAATTCTTACTTTCCTCTCAATACTAAATGGATTTCTAAATTCAAAAATGAAGAAGAGGTGTCTCTAGGCACTCCCGCAGATATTAGTAAATTAGATTTAACTCAGAGCGCCCTAGGCCAAGTTACTAGTCCTCCTACTGCTAGAAATAAGTTTAGTAGTTATGATGTTCCCTTAATAGCCTCTAGGGTACCTAATAGAGTGAAACTGGCCATGTCTAAGTTTCTGGCGGGAAATAGAGCTGTACTAAATAAGGCAGTTAAGTACCACGGTTCTGACATACTTAAAAGTTTGACACCCCATATTACTAAGACTAGCTCTCCAACTAAGAGCTGGTTTATACTAGATGGAGAGTCTAGTGCAGATACGTATAGAGCAGCCTTTGGTGGGCACAGTAAATTGGCTTTTCAGCAAGCTCTAACTCATGGGTTCGCATACGCAGATTTCCGTAAGAATGCTGGAGTGCTAGTAAAGAATGATGTTAAGACCCCTACAGCTCTTAGTGTCCCTAAAGAGTCTGGTATTTATAAGATACTAAAGACAGATGGGTCCTATGTCTTGTCTCTTATTATTAATAACCCAATCCACATAGATGAAGAGAGCCAATACCACGACTATAAGTACTTGGTTATACTGGAAAATGGAGACTATATCTGTACAGATGAGATGATCGCCCTCCCCAGTGCAGAGTCTTTAGATTCTGATTCTCAGATGTATAAACGATTATCTAAAGCTAAGAAGTCCAATGGCTTACAGGCTTTGGTTAGTTATAAAGACGGAGTCCTCTACAGTAGTACCTCCCCCGCCAACATTACTAATATTACGAAGCGTAAAGATGGAGTAACTATCGGTAAGGTAGGCGCTAGAACTCTCATTTTTAACTCTCTATATAATAATAATACTATTGTACAGCCCAAGGGAGAAGCCACTGTCTTTGTACCTGACAGCTATAATAGCCTGCCTCTCCGTAACAAGCTGGACTCTGATGGCTATGTACGAGACGCTAGCCAGGCTCTATCTATTATAGATTCTGGAATTTCTAAAGAGGCTTCTCGTAAAATCAGCCTCAGATTAGACACTATAGGAGATTGGACTATAAATGGATCTTCTGTAGGAGGAACTAAGGAGGCCTTATTTAAGCTGGCTACTTTAGGCTGTGGCATAGAAGCGGGACATAAGACACTCTCTAACAGTAGGGACGGTTATACGCATACTTACTCCCTTATTCCTGTGGGTCGTTTACATAAGCTAGCCTCCATATTTGGTCCATCTGCAGCCGCAGACCCAAGTATGATGGAGCAGCCTCTTCCCCCGGATATGGCGCAGCAAGAGCAACCCCCACAAATGGACCCTCAAACAGGTGAGCCTATAGATCCACAAACAGGATTACCTATAGATCCTCAATCGGGCATGCCTTATAATCCTGAAACGGGCATGCTTGTTGATGTAAATACAGGACAAGAGATCGATCCCGAGACGGGAGAGCCTGCTCCCTCACCAGAGGAACAACAGCTTATGGAGCAGGCGGCACAGGCTAATGACCAATTAGCGATGGACAGCGCTTTAGCTGCTACTCTTATATCTGAAGCTAATATGCCTGAGCTAGTAGCAGAGTATCTTCCAAAGCTACAAACCGCGCTAGACTCTTTAAACAGAGTTCTTCTTACTGTGCAGATGAAGCAGGAAAGTATTTCTTCCAAGTTGGGCATAGAAGAGTACTCTAAGTTAGAGAATTCTTTAAGGAAAGTCTCTCAGGGTTTGGGGGATATTATACTTAGATTAGAGAATAATAGCACCGTTTTTAGGGAGTCTTCGTATGGGGCGATCGCCTAAAGAGCACCGTCTGCCTTTGCCCAAGATAAAGAGCCCATCACACCGGTTCTCTAAGGTTTTGGAGCATATAAATCGTCCTAATTTTAGGAGACTAAAAAGTGTCCCTCAGGAGTTTTCTGTATATCAGAAGGCCTTAATTAGTATATATAAAGAGGAGGAGGACCCGTCTACAGGTACGGTAGAATCTGCGTACTTAATATATTCTGTACCTGCTGCTAGGGCTGTTATGGAAGGGCTACTTATTTCTGAGGAATCTTCAGAGTCTATAGCAGCAATCATCAAAACCACCTCTACTTGTGTAGAGGTGTATTCAGAGTTATTTTTTGATGTTAAAGTTTTCTCCAACAGACTAATAAAGATAGCTTATATTAGAGCGCTACCGACGGAAACCACTACAGAGAAGTTTCACAAACAGATGGTCTCCTGGGGGTACTATTTGGGTGCGTCCTATATTGCTTGGAAAATAGGGGCTAGAGGCTCTATAATTGAAAAGAGTCCGGAAGAGTCTGTTACAGAGATCCTGACTGATGCTTCCTGGAGAAGTAAAGAACATTTCTTATCTGACATAACAGATGCCCCCGCTAAAGAGGCTAGATCTTGGATACCTCAAGTACTAAAGTCCGCAGAAGTCATAAAAAATATGGGGAACTCTAAACCAGTATCAGATACTATTAAAGACATAGCTTTCGACCTGCAAGGCAAAGACTACACAATTCCAGTGGATGAAATAGAGGATTTAAAATCATGAGTAGCTACAGTCGTAGAGATTTAGAAAAAATGGCTAAAGAGATTATAGATACCCACACTGGTACAGGCTGTAAGCCTAAAGATGCCCTCATAGATACGCTTAAAGATAGGGATATGAACGAAGAGCAGATAAAGAGACTTGTTGAGCTCTCCAATACTGCTCTATTCTTAGATAAATTTCAGAATACTTCAGGGTCTAAAGATAGATTTATAGACTTTGACATCATAGATCCAGAGGATATTATGCATAGTATGTCGCAGGGCGGTGGCTCTAAGTCACATAAATCGGTAACCATGTCCATAACTACACCTAAGGGAACCTCCGTTCGTAGGGTGGTAGATAATAATCCTGGATTAGATACTGATAGGTCTTGGTTCTTTGATGACGCACCGAACGAGAAGGTTGCCTCCTGTAAGGACGTACCTTTAGACTTTGATGTACAAGGAAGGGAGAAGGTAGCTTCTACCCAAAAAGAGAGAAGCCCCTTTAATGACGCTAAACTAGAAGAGTCCTTACATACCAAAGTGGCCGAGGCAAAAATCTACTGTGATGAACTAGCCTCTAATATCGCTGGGAAGTATAAAGATATATACTCCAGAGAGAAATACGCTGCTTATGAGCAGGACGCTTTGGCCTTGTTTGGTCCTCAGGCTACCTACGCTCTTCAGGCAGTTAGGATTAAGCTGGGTATGCCCCTTTTGCGGGCCATGCCGACGGAAGATATGGTTAAAGAAGCCGCTGACCGCCATATAGCAAGTAAAAACACCCCTGGTATAGTAGAGACAGGTCTTTTTCTTGAAAACCTACAATCCTTTATTAAAGTTAGTAGGGCTCTCGTCCCTTTTGACAAAACCGCCGCTATAGGGACTGAAGCTCTACTAGCTGCGGGGACAGCTATAATGGGTAGAGATTTTGTACAGCCGATAACATCCGCGTATGGTTACGACCTGGCCACTAAATATGGTCCTAGTGCTTTCTACCGTGTAAAAGGGTACGATCGCATGATGGAGTCCGCCATCGATAAGGGGATGGACACTGCTTGGGGTGTAGCTGATAAATTTGTTAAGGACCGTAAGGACAGCTACAACGCCCAGAAATGGCGTGAAGGCAGGCTAAAAGCCGTAAAACATATGCTTCAAAATCCAGATATAGCATCTGCAGATAAAGGTCGTGTGGGGGACGCTGTACGCTCTGTTTGGCGTTACGCTCCTAAGCTCTCTCAAGATCCGGCACTACTATCTGGTATGGTAAACCAGATGGTACATGCAGAGCATAACGCTATAGATCCACAAACCATCTCTGAATTAGTTAAAGCGGAGAAGCGCTTCAGAGAGATGGACTCCTCCTCCTCTGCCCCTAACCCATGGAGTTAAATAATGTTTCATCATCACATAGAAGCCGTAACGGTATCCCCCCAGTTTAGGGCCAAAGTAGCGTCTTTGTTTCCCGTAGCTACCTCTACTCCTCTACATCAAACGTTTAAGATGTCTGGGGATCTAGACAGAGACTTATCCTCTGTAGTTTCTGGCATAGGAAAAGTAGCCTACTTACAACGCAGGGAGAGATCTTTAATCCATACCGGATTAACAGCCTTACGGGGTATACAAAATGGGGATTAATCCAGTAGATGATGCTTACCTCCATATAAATGTGGTTTTGAGTAAAACTGCTGCTGTTGTACAGAGTGGTAATCCGTACCTTATGGAGAAGGTTAGCCATAACATAGACGACCATAAAGTAGCCGCCGTTAACGCACTATACGATGTGTCTAAAGCTTCTTTCGAGAAGGAAGCTTTTGTTCTGGGAGGTCTTGGTCTCTTAGGGGCTGGGGCTGGACTAACCTATTTAATGGCACCAACGATAGGTAAGAGAATATCTAAGGGGATGATTAATAATGCAACGGATCAAGCCTCAGAGTGGAAAACTAAAGCTCTGGTGGGTATTCCTGCTACATTATTGGCCGTTGGTGCTGCCGCAAGATCCGGCTTTCTTGGTGATACAGCCAAAGACTACGTAGAGGGCCTAGGGGATAAAGCTAAAAATCTTCTTGGCGGTGGATCTAAGAAAAAAGAAGAGCCTAAGAAGAAGAAGAAGAAGAAGAAGAAAGAAGAAGAAGAAGATAAAGACACCCTAAGCCAGTACCTACCTCCTGGAATGTCTCCCTTACTTTATAAAGCTGGTGTGGCTAAAACCTACTGCAAATTGCGGTCCGCCAATCAATGCTCCACTAATCCAGAGGATAGAGAGAAGATAGCTTCTGCACTTCGAGACTGCTCTGCTACTCTCTTTGATCTGATGTTTTATCTTTAAGGTAAGAGGACCTGATGTATTTTAATAAAATAGTAGAGTCGGATCCTTACCTTGTATCTAAGGCCGGTACAGTTGAGCGTACTGTTCGAATTATCGGGGAAGGCGCGGATCTACAGCATGAAAAGCTAGCCTCAGAATGCTTGCACTTTTCACATAATGTACGCAGTAAACCAGGTAGTACATACATACTAGTGCTCGCCATGGGAGCTTCGGAATTTTATGGTCCTAATAGGAATGGGGACGCATTTAAAGAGTCCGAGCTTGTTAGACACCATAAAACTTTTGAGACCAATGCTCACGTATTTAAGTCTCATGTAAATAAGGACCCCGCTAAGAGTATCGGCTCTGTCACTAAATCATTTTATAATAATGAGATGCACAGAGTAGAGTTAATTCTAGAATTAGTGGACAGCAAGTGCCCTGAGATTATTTCAAAAATAAGAAACAACCAGGATGTGGCTGTTAGTATGGGGTGCCGTATCAAATATGATGTGTGTACCATATGTGGTAATAAGGCTCCTACCAGAGCAGATTACTGTAAGCATCTAAAATATGAGTTAAATGAGATCTTACCCGATGGGCGCATTGTTGCTGCCGATAATCCATCTCCCACTTTTTTTGATATATCTGTTGTGTGGCGACCCGCCGATAAAACCGGGTACATGATGAAAAAAGTAGCTAATTTCAGAACTAGGGAGAAGGGCGAGTCCTCGGCTTCTCTAAGTATGAAGGTTGCAGCCAAGAATGAAATCAGTAAGTACCTGAATAAAGCTGCAGAGATAGATAAAATAGTAACTGGTGTAGGTATTAATCCTTCTTCTGTTTCTAGTGGAGAACAAAACTTATCTATTAAGTGGCTTCAGACAATCGCCCCTAAGATGGTTAGTACATATAACCGCCTAAATGATGAGGACATAGTTGACCTTAGTAAGAGTGACTTCTCTTCTGTACTTAAAGGCTTGTCAGATAAGAACATTTTCTTAATGACTCCAGAGTTCTTGGATCTACTATTTCTTAAAATTATGGGTAGTATGGCTCCTTCAGGATTAGCTTCTAAGATGGTAGGTCTACAGAGTAGTATCTTTGGCTTATTAAGCAGAAACCCAGAGAGCGCGTCTAAGATAATAGAAGATGATATTCTAGATCCTAAGTCTATACCCTCTCAAGACCTAGAGAAGAAAATAGCTATGGTGTCTAGGAATACTAGATATACTCCTAGTATTCTAAGACCTACTGTTCTACCTCATCAGGTAGATTCAGTGGCTAAAACAGCAGGATTAGCTGCTTGTACTCACGCGTTATATACTGTAGGGCTATTAAGCTCCTGCGATCCCGCTTCCCGTACAAAACTAGCGCACATAACCCACCCTGACTTTTCAGAAATGGCACCCCTTCGGGATAAGCTTAGCTACTTGTTACACAGGACTACTGATCTGTATACAAATCTCCCTACGAGAAAAAGTTATAGCTTCACTAAATTAAGTAGTGGACTTCCCGAAATTCTACACCTATCTTTAAATGACGGATCACATATCCCCTATGCACGCCTAGGGCACGCAATACTTAATAGTTGAGGTTTTTTCATGGAACTATCCGATATTCTAAATTCTTTAGAGAGTGGGTCCGGCCCATCTGGCTCTTTTACTAAAACTGCCTCTTCTGGAGCAGACGATCTTAGCATGGCTATAGACCGAGCTCTTGGTAGCGCAAATATGGAGAAGACTGCAGGTTACGAGTCACACGCATCTCCTGCAGGGGACCTTATGAAGGTAGCTTCTAGCTTGGCCGAGGCCGAGGGAGATGCTCTAGTCAAAGAGGCTAACGTTTATGGAGCAGCTGTGGCTGATGGGTTTATGTCTCGCATGTCAGTGTTCGAGAAGACTGCTTCAGCTACAGATAACTCCGACTATATGATCAAACAAGCTTATGATCAGGGATACGCGGATACGGCTAATTTCTTAGCTAGTTCGGCACCTGTAAACCATAACTCTGCATCCGGTATGGAGAAGGAAGCTGCTTTTGAAGAGGGCTTTAATGACACCATTAAGGAAGCTGCTTTTGAAGAGGGCTTTAATGACACCATTAAGGAAGCTGCTTTTGAAGAGGGCTTTAATGACACCATTAAGGAAGCTG